>ERZ1023834.1-NODE-1-length-231756-cov-109.344781_pt1 | contig 231756 bp, 170 predicted proteins | sample MGYA00380382_ERZ1023834 | MGnify/ENA primary metagenome ERZ1023834 (study PRJEB33179, sample SAMN07449066) | human gut metagenome | biome: Human-gut; feature: Human associated habitat; material: Faeces | host: Homo sapiens | place: India:Kasaragod | collected... | reverse complement strand
CTAACTATTTTTCATTCCACCAAATCTTTTCGCAAAAAAGTTGCTTTTTTAGTCGGTTTTTAACATTTATAAAGATTTTAGCATGGCGATTTATTGTGGATACATTATTATATATGTGCGCCTGTCTGTGTACACACTTAGGCGTATACGCAAGCGCACATTACTATTAAGGTTATAATGCTTTTTCTGTTAATTTACTCAAGTTTCGCAAGTTTTGTCCCATACGCCCTGAAAGGTTCTTGAACCACATGCGAAAATTCAGTTAATTTATATTTAAAAATTGACGCTTATCCGTAGCCATTAACTTTATTTCGCTGACAATACATTAAAAGGTTATAATGTTTTTAAGATAACTTATATTTTAGAAGTTTACGCTTATCCATAGCCATTAACTTTATTTCGCTGATAATATTTTAACGGATTATACATCAGGGATACCGATTAAACTGGGATTCTAGGAGTTTCTGCAGAAAGAAATCATAAAAAAAAAAGAGGACTCTCTAAAAAAAGATACCCATTTCAGAATCGTAAACAAACGCTAAAATATGTAAAAACGGGCTAGGTTCTTAAAATATGTTTATAAAACACGAAAAACACCCTTCACCACCCTTCACCCGTAACTGTTTGACACTCAAAATGTTAAATAAAAAGGTGAAGGGTGAAGGTTTGAAAACTCTATTTTATATATGTACGCGTGGGTAAAGGGAAAAAGGGTAAAATCAAAAAAGTACCCTAGGGTCAAAAATCGGAAAAACCCTAAAAAAAGAATATAATATAAGATTTAAAATATACCCTTCACCCTTCACCTCGTTGCCACAACCCAGCTTCCATATCTTCATCATCGGATTACCTACATTTGTCTTCTTGTTTTATCCTTCGGAGATATTGTGCTATCTTTCGGAGATAATTTCTTATCCTTCGGAGATATTGTGCTATCTTTCGGAGATAATTTCGTATCCTTCGGAGATATTGTGCTATCTTTCGGAGATAATTTCGTATTCTTCGGAGATATTCTTCTGAATGATTCCATGATATTTTTCGCACTTTATTTCCCGAATCCACGCAAATCGCACAAATCGCATAGGTAGAAAACGGAAAAGACGTATCTTTGCATTCGAAATAAAACGAATAGCGTATGAGACTGGTAGAAGAAAGAGAAGATAAGAGATTAAGATGGCAATGGCAGATCAGTTTCAACCGCAAGGAGACTGACATGAAGTCAGACATCACCATCATTCCTAGCGGCAACTATCATATCCTGATAAAGGGTCTGAGAATGACGTAAAATTACGGAATAAATGTTAATAAAGCGCAGAGATTATCGTTCGTTTCAATAAATGGCATTATCTTTGCGCTTATTATATTATTCAATAGACTATAAATAACAAAAGAAAATAGAATTATGACAGAAAAGGAAATGTACAATCTGATAAATAGTCAGAACAACCAGCAGAGCAATGGCTTTGCTGTTAATGAGAAAGAGCGAGGTATAAGCGGTGTTTTCTCTGCTTTGATGCGCAAAGTGTATACATGGATGACCTTAGCTCTCCTGATTACGGGCGTTACTGCCTATGGTGTAGCTAGCAGTCCTACCCTGCTGATGACCTTGATGACAAGCCGCGGCTTGCTCTTTGGCTTGATTATCGCAGAGCTCGCCCTGGTATTCATCATTACCGGTGCCCTACAGAGACTCTCCCTGACTACGGCCACCCTACTCTTCATCGTCTACTCGGTTTTGAATGGTGCCATGCTTTCATCCGTATTCGTAGTATATACGATGACCAGTATTGCCAAGGTATTTTTTATTACAGCCGGCACATTCGGAGCAATGGCTTTCTATGGTTACACTACCAAGAAGGATTTGACCTCTTTAGGAAAAATACTCTTCATGGCGCTGATTGGTCTGATTATCGCTACCATAGTAAACATGTTCTTGAAGAGTTCGGGATTTGATTACATTTTGAGTTACGCCGGCGTAGCCATCTTCGTTGGCTTGACCGCTTGGGACAGTCAGAAGATCAAGCAGATGCTCCAGACACAATACGACATGAGCGAGGGCGCACAGAAACTGGCACTCATCGGAGCCTTGACTCTGTATCTCGACTTTATCAATCTCTTCCTTTACTTGCTCCGCATCTTCGGAGGCAGTAACAAGGAATAATGAAAACGAGAATCGGGAATAAAGTAAAAAAACAAAGAATAACATACATAACGAGAAAGGTTGGCTTGCCCTCAACGGGTTGGCCAACCTTTATTTTTTAATTCCTAGAAAAAGTAAATGCTAGAGTTATATTCTCTTCAAAAAGTTCTATGGTGCAAAGATAGAAAAAAAATTGAGAACCATGGTTTCAAAATAGCAAAAATAAGTTTCAAATGGACAAAAAGTGTCTTTTGACATTTTTCAGTGTGCCACTGATTTTTACAAACTATCTAAGCACCAACAACTTATGCATTTACTCTATATTTATTAGGAGAGCAACCAAAAGAGGCAAAAAATACTCTTCTGAACGTAGAAATAGAATTAAATCCCGATTTGATGGCGATTTCCGGCAAAGGAAAGTTCGTTGACTTCAACAAATTCTCAGCATACTGTATACGATAAGAATTCACATAATCATAAAACGTCTGCCCATTCTGCCGGTTAAAATAGCGACTCAGATAAGTACGGTTCGTACCTACAGCCAGCGCCACATCAGACAATTTCAGTTTCGGATTGAGATAGATTTTATCTTCCTCGAACAACCGCTGCACCTCAGCAGCCATCCCCGAAACATCTACTTCGTTCTGCTCTAACGGTACAATTTCAATATCGCTCAACTCTTCTATCACAGACTCATGCCTATAAACAAAATAATCTATCAGCATCCAGAGTATCAGAGAGCTTACCATATAGATATTGTCGTAATCCACATTAATAACGAAACAGCTCAGCGTCCATAAAAACAGAATCAGGAAGAAGGTATTGAGAATGGCAAGAAGCCAATTCAGATTAATATTTTCCTGATAAGAAAAGCGCTCTTTCAGCTGGCGGTGATACCTCCGAATCATAAAGAAAAGCAATATAAAGGTAGAGAATCCATAAATGGCTCCCCAGGCAGAAAGCACATAAAACCAGATGATATTATGGGTAAAAATATAGAACACCGGCAACAAGAGGAAAGGCAATTCCAGCATCAAAGCTTTCACCCATCCGAACCAGCCCGGCTTCACCAGTTCCATCAACACAAAGCTGTAGAACGGAATAATCATCATATCCAACGAAGACGTAAGATACCACGCATGCTCGTTGTCAAAACCATAAATCAGAAAGAAAACCATGTCCTTTACCAACTGCAGGTCGACCACGATCATGAGCCACATAATCATCCGAAAGAGCATCTCCTTTCCTTTTCTCCAAAACAGGAAAGCCATCATGGAGAAGAACATCATGCTCATACCATAAATAAAACTCGTTACCGAATCCATGTCTACTTTCTATATAAATAAACAAAAAGGCACACCTATGGAGAGATATTCTAACATTCCAAAGGTGTGCCATGATATAAATTTAATGCCTTATATATAATAAGGTGTAATATTAAATGAAATAACCTAATTAGTCGATTTCCTCATCGGCCTCGTAACCTCCCATCTCACGGATAGCATTCTTCAGCATCGTATACTGCTGGTAGAGATGGTTCACAGGCTCTTCACCCTTAGTATAATCGTGCATAGGTGCCTTGAGGAAGAAACTCAAGAAACGCTGGATTCCGAAACGGCCTGCACGAGCAGCAAGATCGCTTAACAATGTAAGGTCGAGCAGCAATGGAGCAGCAAGGATAGAGTCACGGCAGAGGAAGTTAATCTTAATCTGCATTGGGTAACCCATCCAGCCGAAGATATCGATATTATCCCAACCCTCCTTGTTATCGTTACGAGGTGGATAATAGTTGATACGTACCTTGTGATAGTACTGGGTATCTTCATCGTTACCATGACCATAGAGATCAGGCTGAGCTTCTGGTTTCAGGATTGTCTCAAGAGTAGAGAGTTTACTTACCTCCTTGGTATGGAAATTAGCTGGTTCATCGAGAACGAGACCATCACGGTTGCCGAGAATATTGGTAGAGAACCAGCCATTCAAGCCGAGACAACGGGTACCGATGATAGGAGCGAAACCACTCTTGACAAGAGTCTGGCCTGTCTTGAAGTCCTTACCGGCGATAGGCATCTTGGTCTTCTCTGCGAGTTCCCACATAGCAGGAATATCAACAGTTGTATTAGGAGCACCCATGATGAAAGGAGCACCCTCTGTCAAAGCAGCATAAGCGTAGCACATGGATGGAGCTACATGCTGGCGGTCATCAGCCTTCATTGCAGCCTCAAGTGCTGCCAATGTACCATGAATCTCCATATCTACAGGAACGTAGATTTCGGTAGATGCTGCCCAGATAACAACGATACGGGCACAACCGTTCTTCTCCTTGAAGTCGCGGATATCCTGACGAAGAGCCTCTACCATCTCCCAGCGGGTCTTGCAATCCTTCACATTATCGCCATCAAGACGCTTTGCATAGTTCTTGTCGAAAGCAGCCTTCATTGGTACTACCTTCTCCAACTCCTCGCGTACAGGATTGATATCTTTCTCCTTCAACACCTCAGCATACATAGCTGCCTGATAAGCATTCTGCGGATAAACATCCCAAGTACCGAATACGATATCATTAAGGTCAGCAAGTGGAACGATGTCCTTGTAGTGCAGATATTTCTTGTCTGCACCCTTGCCAACACGAATCTTGTCGTACTGAGTCATTGAACCTACTGGCTTCGCAAGTCCCTTACGAGTCATGAAAACACCGGTCATGAAGGTAGTAGCTACTGCGCCACAACCAACAACCAAGATACCCAGCTTACCTTCTGCTGGTTTAACATTCATTTTTTCCATCTTCTAAAGGTTTATTTTATATTAAGTTGATTATAATCTAAGAATTGTGTCTGCAAAGATAACAAAAACTAATTGAACCGGTGCGGTTTTCGTAGACTTTTTTTCAATAATTTACAATAATTAGCTTAAAATGGATAAAAAGGCTATTCTGCATCAAAAGCCAAGTGTAGAATATTTGTATGAAAGAAGATAATATATGCATATTTATTCCATGTTTATGCATAACGAAAGACAAAATAATGTTATTTTATGCATTTTTCTTTCATTTTATTTGGTTATTTGCAAAATATATTGTAATTTTGCAGCCGTTAAACGAATAAAAATACAGCATATGAAGGCAAAGAATAGCAGATTGGAAACTTTGAAGATGCTTATATCAAGTCAGGAGTTGAGTTCGCAAGACCAACTTTTGGAGGCTCTTCACAAAGAAGGCTTTAAGATTACGCAAGCAACATTGAGCCGTGACTTAAAACTGCTCAAGGTAGCAAAGGCAGCATCTTCGAGTGGAAAATATGCGTATGTCCTGCCCAACGATACATTATATAAGAGAGTATCAAACCATATTCCAGTGAGCAAGATGATGGTGAATACCGGATTCCAATCAATCAACTTCTCCGGAAACATGGTCGTGATCAAGACCCGTCCGGGATATGCAAGCAGCATTGCCTATAACATAGACAATAGTGATATTTCTCAAATTCTTGGAACCATCGCTGGCGATGACACGATCTTCCTGGTTAAGAAGAAAGGTACCACAGAAGAGGAAATCATCAATGCACTAGCAGAGGTAATTCCAGACGTTCACCATAAATATATATAAGGTAGTTGCATTTTTATGCAAAACATACACCTTATTATATATATAAAGAAAGAATATTAAAACAAAAACATTTTAAGATAGAAGAGAAAAAATGGAAGAAGCAGAAGTTAAAGTAATGGTAGCTGACGAAAGTCACATCAAGTACATCGACACCATTCTGACTACAATTGCAGAAGCTGCAAAGAAGCGTGGTTCTGGTATCGCCAAGCGTTCACCAGAGTATGTTGCCACCAAGATGCGCGAAGCCAAGGCGGTCATCGCTCTCCAGGGCGAAAAATTCGCAGGTTTCAGCTACATCGAAACATGGGGCAACAAGCACTATGTTACCACATCAGGTTTGATCGTTCACCCAGACTTCCGTGGTATGGGACTGGCTAAGCGTATCAAGAACCTTACCTTTACGCTTGCCCGACAGCGATGGCCTCATGCCAAGATTTTCTCTTTGACATCCGGTTCGGCTGTCATGAAGATGAACACCCAGTTGGGTTATCTTCCTGTTACCTTCGCCGACCTGACCGATGACGAGTCTTTCTGGCGTGGTTGCGAAGGTTGCATCAACGTGGATGTCCTCCATCGCACCAACCGCAAATACTGCATCTGCACCGCCATGCTCTTTGACCCAGAAGAACATCTGCCTATCAAGCTTCCTCAGGAAGTGATTGAGAGAATCCGCAAGATTGACGGTCCATCTGCAGAAATTTAAATCCTTACATATAATTTAAGGTGTTGGCAAAAATGCCATCTAAACATTATTCACCACATATTAAACATAAAATAAAATGGCAAATAAAAAAGTAGTAGTCGCTTTCAGCGGCGGTCTCGATACATCATACACAGTAATGAAGTTGACCCAGGATGGCTGGGATGTTTATGCAGCATGCGCTAACACAGGTGGTTTCTCTGCCGAGCAGTTGAAGACCAACGAGGAGAACGCATATAAGTTGGGTGCCAAGGCATACGTCACTCTCGACGTTACCCATGAGTATTACGAGAAATCTTTGAAATACATGATTTTCGGTAATGTGCTCCGCAACAACTGCTACCCTATCTCTGTATCTTCAGAGCGTATCTTCCAGGCTATCGCCATCGCTCGTTACGCCAAGGAGATTGGTGCTGATGCCATCGCTCACGGAAGTACAGGTGCCGGCAATGACCAGATTCGTTTCGACATGACCTTCCTGGTGATGGCTCCTGGTGTAGAGATCATCACATTGACACGTGACAAGGCGCTTTCCCGTAAGGAGGAGGTTGACTATCTGAACGAGCACGGCTTCTATGCAGACTTCACCAAGTTGAAGTATTCTTATAACGTAGGTATCTGGGGAACCAGTATCTGCGGTGGTGAGATTCTCGACCCAACCCAGGGTCTTCCAGAGGAGGCTTATCTGAAGCACGTTACTGCCAAGGAAGAAGAGGCTGAACTGAAGATTACCTTCGAGAAGGGTGAGATCGTGGCTGTAAACGGCGAGAAGTTTGATGATAAGATTGCAGCCATCCAGAAGATTGAGGAGATTGGTGCTTCTTACGCTATCGGTCGCGACTGCAACGTGGGTGATACCATCATCGGTATCAAGGGTCGTGTAGCTTTCGAGGCTGCAGCTCCTAAGCTCATCATCGAGGCTCACCGCCTGTTGGAGAAGAGCACATTGAGCAAGTGGCAGCAGTATTGGAAGGACCAGGTAGGCAACTGGTACGGAATGTTCCTCCACGAGAGCCAGTACCTGGAGCCTGTAATGCCAGATATCGAGGCAATGCTGACTTCTTCACAGCGCAACGTAAACGGTACAGCCATCTTGAAGCTCCGTCCATTTAGCTTCCAGACTGTTGGTGTCGATTCACCAGACGATTTGACCAAGTCTAAGCTCGGTGAGTATGGTGAGATGCAGCACGGCTGGACAGCCGAGGATGCGAAGGGCTTCATCAAGGTAAGCTCTACCCCACTCCGTGTTTATTATGGTATGCACCCTAACGAGGAAAGATAGTATGGTAAAAGTAGGTATTTTAGGAGCAGCTGGTTATACAGGAGGTGAGCTGATTCGCCTCCTTATCAACCATCCTGAGGCAGAGATTGTATTCGCCAACAGCGAGAGTAACGCCGGCAACCTGGTGGCTGAGGTTCACGAGGGATTGTATGGCGAGACCGACTTGAAGTTTACCGCCGAGATGCCTTTCGACCAGGTGGATGTTATCTTCTTCTGCTTCGGTCATGGCAAGAGCGAGGCGTTCCTGAAGGAGCACAATGTTCCGGAGAACGTGAAGATTATCGACCTGGCACAGGACTTCCGTCTTGCCCCAGAGACTGTGGTTGCTACCCAGCAGCCAACCCCAGCCGCTCACGATTTTGTATATGGTCTTCCAGAAATAAATGAATCAAAAATAGCCGTAGCTCAGCACGTGGCAAACCCAGGTTGTTTTGCAACCTGCATTCAACTTGGTTTGTTGCCTGCTGCTAAGATGGGCCTCATCAACAGCGATGTATCTGTCAACGCCATTACCGGTAGCACCGGCGCTGGTCAGAAGCCAGGCGCCACTACCCATTTCTCATGGCGCAACAACAACATGAGCATCTACAAGGCATTCAACCATCAGCACGTGCCAGAGATTCGTCAGAGTCTGAAGCAGACACAGGGTTATCTCGATGCAGCCATCGACTTCATCCCTTACCGTGGCGACTTCGCCCGTGGCATCTTCGCTACAGAAGTGGTTAAGACCGACAAGCCAATCGAGGAAATCGTGGCTGGTTACAAGGAGTTCTACAAGGATGCCAAGTTCACCCACTATGTGGATAAGGCTATCGACTTGAAGCAGGTTGTGAATACCAACAAGTGCCTGGTTCATGTGGATAAGTATGGCGATAAGCTACTGATTACTTCCTGCATCGACAATCTTCTGAAGGGTGCCGTGGGTCAGGCTGTTCAGAACATGAACATCATGTTTGGTCTCGACCAGACAGCAGGTTTGAAACTCAAGCCATCAGCATTTTAGATAAAAGAATTCGGAAGAACGGATGAAAAATCATTCGTTCTTCTATCATAAAAAATAGTTTGTAATAAGATAACTCTATGAGTTGTCTTTCTTAAAACATAGATTTAACATGAAACTTTACGACGTATATCCTCTTTTCGATATTAATATTGTAAAAGGACAGGGCTGCAAGGTATGGGACGACAAGGGTCAGGAATACCTCGACCTCTATGGCGGTCATGCCGTTATCAGCATCGGTCATTGCCATCCTCACTATGTGGAGATGCTCACCAACCAGTTGAACAATCTGGGTTTCTATTCCAACTCTGTTATCAACAAGTTGCAGGTGAAACTCGCTGAGCGTCTGGGCAAGGCTAGCGGTTATGAAGATTATCAGTTTTTCCTCATCAACTCTGGTGCCGAGGCTAACGAGAATGCCTTGAAGCTGGCTTCTTTCACCAACGGCAGAACCCGCGTGCTTTCTATAGAGAAGGCTTTCCACGGCAGAACATCCCTTGCCGTAGAGGTAACAAATAATCCTAAGATCATCGCTCCTATCAATGACAATGGTCACGTAACCTATCTTCCTATCAATGATTTGGAGGCATGGGAGAAGGAACTCGCCAAGGGCGATGTATGTGCTTGTATCATTGAGGCGATTCAGGGCGTAGGTGGTTGCAACATGGTAACTCCTGAGTTTGCTCAGGGCTTGCAGGCTGCCTGCAAGAAATACGGCACCTTCCTGATTTGCGATGAAATCCAGTGCGGTTACGGCAGAAGCGGTAAGTTCTTTGCTCACCAGTGGTTGGGCATCAAGCCAGACCTTATCACCGTAGCCAAGGGTATCGGTAATGGCTTCCCTATGGCTGGCGTATTGATTTCTCCAGAGTTTACTCCAGTATATGGTCAGCTGGGTACTACTTTCGGTGGCAACCACCTGGCATGTACAGCAGCTCTCGCCGTTCTCGATGTTTTCGAGAAGGAGAACCTGGTACAGAATGCGCATGAGGTTGGTGAATATCTCATCGCCCAGCTGAAGGAGTTGCAGAAGCGCAACAGTCACATCACAGAGGTTCGTGGCCGTGGTTTGATGGTAGGCGCCGTACTCGATATTCCTCACAAGGAAGTTCGCAGCAAGCTCATCCACGAGCAGCACTGCTTCACCGGTTGCGCCGGCACCAATATTCTCCGTATCCTCCCTCCATTGGTATTGACCAAGGAAAATGTAGATGACTTCATCGAAAGATTGGAAACCGTATTGAAGGAAGTATAAACCCATTGAGATAAGGATATAAAGAAAACTCAACCCATAAAAGAAATAGGAATCACTCCTATCGTGAGCAGCAAGCCCTTTGCGGTTTGCTGCTTTTTTGTTCCCCTTATAGGAAATCATCTTAAATGTCTCTACTTTCGAATAAAAGTAATAAAAGATATTTATAGTCGATTCAACTCTGCATTACCGGCACCAGTTCCCTTGTACTTGCTACGTGTGGTATTGAACTTATAGCGAAGGGTGAATTGCAGGTCTCTCGTACCTCGCTTAGATACTTGCAGGAGTTCCATCTTCTGGTTATAGAGCAAGTCGGCATCCCAACATTTATAAAGCAGGTCGTTGCCTTTTATTTCCAAGGTAAGGGCATCCTTTAGGAATGACTTACTGATGCAGACATCCAGTACATGCTGCTCTTTGGCAAGATATACATTCATCGTGTTACCCTTGCTCTGATAGCGATAATCCACGTTAAGAGTGATGCCGCATGGCAAGGAGAAGGCATTGTTGAAGTTGCCCATGAAGATAGGACGATTCAAGCGATAAGATGCCATATCAGTATGGAGGGTGAACCAGGGCTTCTGCATGCCCAAGTTGATTTGCGGCGCCCAAATGCCTATCTTTGGAGCGGCACTGATGTAGGCAGTCATGCTCTTGAGGCTCTTCACGTTCTTACGACTTATCATGGTAATAGCTTCGTTCCCAGGTATTTGCTCTGCCCAATAGATAATGGCTTTGCGAGAGTCCTTGTAGTTGACCATAAACTGGATGAACTTCCATACACCCGATAATTCCACTCTGTGATTGGTTTCGTTGTCGAGATAAGGATTACCTGTTTGACGAGTAAATCGATTCATATAAGATACATTGTTGCTCAGTTGACTATATGAAGGACGAGAGGTCTTTACCGAATAGCTCAACTGTGCCATTACCTTACCTATCTTCGCACCATAGCTGATGGTAGGAAAGAGGTTGCGGAAGGAGCGACTCTGCTCGGGCTGATAGATGCCTGCATCATAATACTTGAATCTTACATACTCGTATCGCAATCCCGCCGTGATGTTTCCTATCGGGGTGAGACGCGCGTATTGGATAAATGGACTTGCTGTCTGCTCCTCCAACTTGCTATAAGAGTTGGCGAGGAGGTCGGTGCGATTCACTTCGTAGTCATCGGTGCGATGGGTATGGATATACTCAGCTCCATAGGAGAGATTGCCGCCTAAGAGAGGAGAGGTAATTACGAGTTTGGTAGCTACCATCTTATTGCTCACACGATTCTTGGAGTTGATGTTACGAGAATCGTGCTCCTGGCTCTGTTCATCGCTATAGGCATAAGCCCTGTTTGTGCTGAAATAGAGGTCGGTATTCAGGTCAATAGTGGTCTTGCCCAAAGTGCCGTTGTAGTAGGCATTCAATTGATGGCTAGGATTGTCCTTGTCAACCGTCAGACCATCGGTTTTGATATAGTCATAAAACTTACCGTCGGCAGTCACCTGACTATCGAAAAAATCTTTTGAGCGAGAATAGCCTGGCGAGGTCAAGGTGTATCTCGCACCAATGGAATGATTGGCATTGAAATCATAGCTAAAACCACTGATAAGACGGTGCGATTCTATGCGACCAGTTACTTCGTTGTTGTTATGCTGTTGCCAAAGCGTATCTACATGTACAGTCTGATTGTAGGTGGCCTTTTGCATCCATGTTGCATCAGAGAACTTATAAGCGGCAAAGAGATTCAGGCCATTATGACGATAGTTCATGTTAACCTGTTGGATGGTATTGTCGTGCTTATTGTACCAATACACAGAGCGATTATCAAAGCCGAAACCTTCGCCTTTCTTCTTGATGGTCTTGATTTTGATTACCGCATTTACCGAAGCATCGTAGGTAGCTCCAGGATTCTGGATGACTTCCACACTCTTGATGTCGGAAGATTTGACGTTATCCAACTCACTGATGTCTTGCATTTTCCTGCCGTTGATATATATAATAGGTGTACCCTTGCCGATCACATCATATCCATCTTTCTTCTTCACGATACTCGGCACATGCTTCAATACATCTTCAGCCGTACCCATCTTGCTAAGCACGGTTCCTGCCACATTGGTCAGCAGTCCTTCGTGGGTTTTCTTATATTGAGGAAGATGAGCTTTCACCACCACTTCGCCAAGTTTTTTGGAGAACTTATCAAATAGGGTCGTGTCGGAAATCTGTTCGCCGTTGATGTTCTGTGCCATCATCTGTGTTATGGTAATGCCACAGAAGGATGCTACTAACGCAAGTCTTTTCATTGTCTTATTATTCTTTATGTTGTTACTATTCTTATTTATTGCAAAATAGCAAGGCAACGGCTATGCCAAAAACATAAATAATTGATTATCAGAATATATAGAAACAAAGTCCATAAAACGACCTGTCTAAATACTTGACACTGCTGTCTAGTTATTAGACAGAAAAGCCATCAAAAAGGTTGCGATGCGACATCATCTCCTTCATATACTCATGGTATCATTATTGTATTCTTGCTGCAAAAGACTGAAAAACAATGAAATGGCAAAATCTATCACATTTTTATGAGGGACTTTTTAGAAGATTAACACACTTTTATGAGGGACTTTTCGAGTTATCCATACACTTTTATGAGGGACTTTCTACTTTTTCGTCTTTTGCTGTATCTTTTTGTATTTCAATTGGCTCTATTTCCAACTGATCAAAAATTATTTTATCTGAATTGCAAATTTCATTCTTGAATTTAGAGATATTTTTATTAGAAGCATTATTCAAATATACGACAATTCTATTTTGAATAGGTCTGATACCAACAGCAACCCACCCAATTTCGTCTCGCAATGCAGCTTTCTTGGCAAAAGATACTTTCAATTTAGCGTTTAATTCTTTTAATTCTTGAAGAGAATAAGTACAAGATACAAATGTCACATTTGAATCCGTGCCTAGTCTTTTCTTTATATCTTCTATTCCTTTTGGACTTCCATTTTTGACCATGACAATAAGTTTATTTGCCTTGACATATGAGCCTCCAAAATATTCTGGTGTTATTATGTCATCAGATGTTGTGTTGTTTTTCCTTACTGCAACATTTGCATAAGAATCATATAACTTTTCATTAAGTTGTTCTATGTTGCTTGCATAAGAAGGACTACACTTATTACTATTCTCTGCACAAGAAGAGATAAATCCTAAAAGGATTAAAGAGAAGATTGTAAAGTATAAATTCTTACTATTCATAGTTGATAAAATTTAATAATACTACAGCATGGGTTAGTTCCACCCATCAAGTCGGACTCATCGTAAAAACATTTGAGCCCGCTTCTTTCAAAAGGGGATCGAATTCGCCCCCTTAAAATTAGGGTTGTTCAACTGCTCCAAAAGTCCCAAGTACTCTAAGGTATTTTTGGTACGCAACCAATTCTTTACCACATCTTTGGGCTCAATGGGATTCTTCTGCCTTGCTATATCGGTAATGCAGATGTAATCAACACCATCCTTGGTTAGCGTCTTTATCGTTTGGTTTCTTACAATAATCTTTGCCATAAGATATTTGTTTTTGCATTCATTTTTAGTTTTTTGCGTTGTCGGTTTCCCGATTGCGAATGCGAATATACGAAAAAAATCGCTAAAATGGGAAGAAAAGAATAAAAAACAGATGAAATTCCGAAATAAAACTTGTTTTTCTCGTATTTTATGGGTTAAATACGTATTTTATAAAACGAATCCATTGGTTCACAAAAAACACGCTACATCCAGCCATACTTTTTAAATATTTTGCTTATCTTTGCACCAAACTTATCAGTATGGAAGAATATCTCATCATATCAAATGCCAACTTCTTGCTCAGAGTGGCTTCCGAACAGATAGCATACGTCTGTTCGGAAGGAAGCTATTGCAATCTTCGACTCACCAACGGCGATGAATACACCTTCTCGTTCAACCTTGTGGTCTTTGAGAAGAAAATAGTAGAGCAACTTGCCCAAACGGCTCACTTCTTTGCTCGTGTTGGCAGAAATTACATTATTAATAGTCAGCACATTTTCAGCATCAACCTCAACACTTCAGAACTAGTGTTGTACAACGAGCGGTTTAGCGAGAAATTCACCCTGCACGTCAGCAAGGAACCACTCAAACAATTAAAAGCACTTTTAGACAACTCCATAAAATCGTAAAAGGTATGAAAGAAAAAAACAATCAGGAAGAAACTTATTTCTTGGGCAAAGCACAGGAAACAAGATACACAAAATCTCATATATATAAAAAGGTATTTGGGATTGCCGCTTGCGTGATAGCAATAATAGGTATAACCATCGTCCTTATGTTCAAACCGCAAAGCGTATCACAACCTCATGTGTTAAAGACGATAGCTGTTTTACCGGAAGGTGGTCAGATGCCAATCTTCAACGGCAATGGCGACATCAACGATTTTCTAAGATGGGTGATGACAAACATCCAATATCCTAAAGGATTGGAAGACAAGCCTGCGCGAGTCGTCATCAACTTCACCGTTCAAAAGGATGGAACATTGGGATTGTTTAAAGTTCTCGAAGCTCCCAAAGAAAAAGCCTACGAGCAGACTGTGATTGAACTTCTCAAGAAAAGTCCCCATTGGAAGCCTGCCAGGCTCTCCGATGGCGAGGAAGTAAACATGGAGTTTACCTTGCCTGTCGTTTTCACTCCCGAAGTAAGAAAGAAATAATCTGCAAAAACGATGAAACAGTTTAGATTGATCCTTATCTTATGGCTATGTATGGCAATGAATGCCAAGGCCAACGAGACCGCAGCTAATCTACTTCAACAAGGAGATAGCTGTTTGAGTAGATATGATGTGTTTCATGCAACCCAATACTACCAAAAGTATTTGGAAGCAAATCCATCTCACCTGGGAGCACGCAGGAAACTGGCTTCCTGCTATCGGAAAGTAGGCAACTACACCGCCTGCATTTCTTGCCTAGACAAGATTCCATCAGATAGCATCAACCACGAAGACATGCGAATGTTCTATTATGCATATCTCAATCAGAACAACAATGACAAGATTTCTCTCTGGGGGGAACGCATCGCATTCTTATTCCCATACGACAGTGAAATTATCGCATCGCTTGCCGTGCATTACAATGGGGTGAACAAACCAGACAGAGCAGAAAAAGTGACGAAGAATTACATTTCTCAATGTGATTCCACGAACTTATATGTCAACAAGGAATATGCCTATTCCCTATTCATGCAATTCAAATACGATGAGGCTATACCCTTGTATGAGAAACTGATAGCGCAAGGATTTGATAATTTCGAATCCAATTTCATCCTTGGTCTCTGTTATGAGGACCAGCCGGACAATGAAAAAGCGCTGAAACATTACCAGAAAGCAGTTCAGTTCAAAAACGACAATGCCACTTGCCTTTTCCACTTGGCTTTGATAGAGAAAGCCTTCAACATGGATTCGCTATCCATGGCTCATTTCAACCAGTCGCTAGAAGTCTCCCTACCCAAAGGCAGGGCATTGCGAACCTATAAATGGTTGGCCGACTTGCATTTCCAGCATCACAGATATGCAGACGCTGCCCGTGACTTTGAGCTATGCACCTTATACGATGAGGAAGATAATCCTCTTAACCATTACAATGCCGCCCAAATGTTCATCGCTTCCAAGAACAAGCTGAAAGCGAAACTGTATCTCCAGTTGTTCTTAGCAAATGCAAACAGACTGGAAGATAAAAAAGAGGCAGCACAACTCATATCCAAAGCCAAAGAGCAACTCAAGCAATAACCATCAAACAAACATAAACACATGAAAATAAATTTTATCTTAGGTTCAGCATTATTGCTGAGCCAGCCCCTTTGCGCTCAAAACGAAGAGGCAAAAGACACGCTTACCGCCCAGATGATGATACAAAACCTGCCCGAGGTTTTCGTCAAGGCGACACGTCCTATCGTCAAGGCAGAAAGAGGACAGTTGGTTTACAACATGCCACTGCTCATAGAGAAAATGCCGGCAGACAACGCTTATGATGCCCTTACCCGAATACCAGGAGTAAACGAACTAAACGGCAACATTAATTATGCAGGAAAGGAACTGACTCTCATCATCAACGGCAAACCAACCACGCTCAATTACGCACAACTGGCAGAGCGATTAAAAGCCATGCCCGCATCACAATTAGCCAAAGCCGAAGTGATGTTGGCAGCGCCAGCACGCCTACATGTTCGTGGAATGGTCATCAACCTGATTACCAAAGACTATGCTGGAAAGAATCTGCTTTCAGGACAAATACAAAGCATCTGGAGCCAAAGCAAATACGGAGAAGGGAAAGGCAAAGCCAACCTGCTGTTCCAAAAAGGAAAATTCGGTCTGGATGCCATGTATTCATTTACAGATGGAACATCATACGGTGAGACTACTACCAATGCCAATCATCCGCTTCAAGGAAAGCGAGTAGCGTATCATGACAAGACCTCACAGAAAACCCCTGGATTGACTCACAACTATCGCTTGGGACTGAGTTATGCATTTGCTGATAACCACCAGCTATCCCTGGCATATACAGGAAAATGGGACAGCAGTCATCCTCATCATGAAACGATGGGAACAGGCACATCCCAGCAACAGGGCAATGAGCATACCTACCTGCATAATGTAGATGCCAACTACAACCTACCCTTTGGACTACAAATAGGCATATCCTATCTCAACTACCAAAATCCCAGCCAGCAATATCTAGCAGGAACGATGCTTGACGAAGAGCGTATTCTATACACAAACAGCAAGCAGGTAATAGACAAATGGCTTTTCACCGCCGATCAATCCCACTCATTGAAGAAGGGTTGGGAGCTGTCGTATGGTATGAAATTCCAAAACAGCAACAACAGAAGCTACCAAGCCACGACCAACAAGGATGGAGCAGACATTCCAGATGCAACCAGCCAGGTGAATATCGAAGAAAGAATCTTGAGTTTCTATGGCGGCATAAGCAAACAGATAAACGAGCAAATCAGCTTGGAAGCCTCTGTCGAAGCGGAGCAGTACCATTCTCCACAATGGAACAAATGGCATATTTACCCCACACTTAATGCATCGTGGAAAGCCAATCCTGGCAACATACTCAACTTATCCTTCAGTTCCAGCTCACAGTTTCCTAGCTATTGGTCAACTATGAGCAGCATTTACTATGCCTCTACCTATATGGAGATATGGGGAAATCCTCATCTCAAGCCTTACTCTACATACGAGACCAACCTGATGTGGACAATCAAAAGTCGCCATACATTGATGGCATTTGCAGAGTTCCGACCCAACTATTCTGTGCAGTTGCCTTATCAGGCTACCGACCACCTGGCAGTCATTATGAAGGAGACCAATTTCGACTATAATCATACTATAGGCATTAGAGCATCGACGACTTTCGGTATAGGCAATTGGATGAACGGAAGTGTTTCGGCAACAGGAATCTACAGACATGACAAGAGTAACGATTTCTTTGACTTGCCCTTCAATCGCAAACATATCTCTGCCATTCTTGCCGGAAATCTATCCGCCCAGCTTAGCCGAAGCCATCACATCCATTTCATACTTAACCCATTCTATCAGTCGAAAACCATTCAAGGACTCTATGACATCAAATCAGTCTTTCTCTTGATTGCTATGTTGAGATGGGCTTCCGATAATGATAAATGGAGCATTGTGGTTAAAGGCAGCAACATCTTCAACGAGGGATTCTCTACAAAATCAGTACAAGGCAATCAAGACTATCACATGAACATCAAGCAAGATTGGTCATCAGCCTCCATCTCCATCATCTATAAGATAGGCAAGTACAAGGAGAAGAGAACCAAGGACGTGGATACTTCCAGAATGGGAGTAAACTAGCGAATTTCTTAAAAAATCGTCAGTAAACAAGCGTACTTTCTTAAAAAATCGTCTATAAACTGCTCTTTTTTCTGATAAAAGTAGTATCTTTGCACCATAATTGCATTTTAACTATAAGACGACAATGAAAATAACAATTATCGGAGCAGGTGCTATGGGCGGTGCCATGGCAGAAGGACTCTTGCAGAGCGAGAAGTTCACTCCATCAGATATTACGGTATCTGACCATAACCAACCAGTATTGGATCACTTCGCAAGCGAAGGAGCCAGCGTAACCCTCGACAACCAGTTGGCTTGCCATGGCGCAGACATCGTATGCGTGGTAGTAAAGCCATGGTGCGTGGAGAAGACATTAAAGGGAATCAAGGATGCACTCAACTACAAAAGTCAGAAACTCGTAGTGGTAGCAGCCGGTGTGCCATCAGCCAACATCAAGGAGTGGCTGGACAAGGATGGCATCACCCCAACCTTCTTCCTCGTGATGCCAAACATCGCCATCGCCTACAAGCAGTCGATGACCTTCATCACTCCTGTAGATGCATCTGCTACAGAAATCCAGCAGATTACAGAAATCTTCGATGAATTGGGCGAAAGCCTCATCATGGAAGAACGTCTCTTCCCAGCAGCTACCGCTATGTCGTGTGCCATCGCTTACGCCATGCGCTATGTAAGAGCCAATGTGGAAGGCGGCGTAGAGATGGGCTTCAAGGCTAAGGATGCCCAGAAGATTGTCTTGCAGACCATCAAGGGTGCCGTAGAACTGCTTCAGGAAACAGGCGAACACCCAGAGGCTGCCATTGATAAAGTAACAACTCCTGGCGGCTGCACCATCAAGGGCCTCAATACCATGGAACAAGGCGGCTTTACCAGCGCAGTAATCAATGGTTTGCTGGCAGGAAAGAAATAAGAAAATGATACAATGAATGCTGCACAGATTACTTTATTTGTGCAGCATTTTCGTTTTTATAAGCACAAAGAGTTATAAAAACGTAAGTTTTTTGAGCCGTTTTAAATATTTTTCGTATCTTTGCGCTTACATTTCGAAATTGCCCATCAGCAACTGTTCGATGTATTATCAAAGCAAACAATAAAAAGAATATTTTATGGACGAAGCAATCAAACAAATCGGTGAAAGGCTGAAAGGTCTCCGCGAGGTTCTCAATATTCCTGCCGAGGAAATTGCAGAACTGTGCGAAATCAGTCTTGATCATTACCTCAAGATAGAATCCGGTGAGGCGGATCCTTCTGTTTATCGCCTGTCAAAAATCTCTAAGCGATACGGCATTGACCTCGACGTATTGCTCTTCGGCGAGGAACCTCGCATGAAGGGATACTACGTAACCCGCAAGGGACAGGGACCGGAGATTGACCGCAACAACCAGTATAAATACCAGAGCCTTGCCGTAGGATTCAAGGATAGAAAGGTGAATCCGTTCATGGTACAGGTAGATCCGTTGCCAGGCGACAAGAAGCCGAACAAGAACGGACACGACGGACAGGAATATGATTATGTGATAGAGGGACAGCTCGAAGTAACCATCGAAGAAAAAGTGATGGTGCTGAACCCTGGCGACAGCATCTACTTCGACAGTAGTAAATCACACTGCTTCCGCTCACTCAACAATGAGCCAGCCAAGTTCCTTTGTATAATTATCTAGAAGAGTAACTATGATCGAGAGATTTCTAAAACAGACAAAATTCACTTCAGAGCAAGACTTCAAGGAGCATCTGGAGTTTATCATACCAGAAGATTTCAACTTTGCCTACGACGTGATGGATGAATGGGCAAAGATCAAACCAGACCACGTGGCGCTGCTTTGGGCAAGTGAACGTGGCGAAGAAATCCGTTTTACATACAAGGATCTGAAGGAGCAGAGCGACAAGGCTGCTGCTTACTTCCAGAGTCTCGGCATCGGTCACGATGATAAGGTGATGCTGATTCTGAAGCGTCATTATCAGTGGTGGCTTGCCATGCTCGGTCTCCACAAATTGGGCGCCGTAGCCATCCCTGCCACCCACATGCTTACCAAGCACGACATCGTTTACCGCAACAATGCAGCAAGCGTGAAGGCTATCATCTGCTGCGGCGATGATTACGTGGTAGAGCAGGTTAATCAGGCAATGCCAGAGAGTCCGACTGTCAAGACATTGATTAGTATCGGTCCGGATATCCCTGAAGGTTTCCACGACTGGATGAAGGAATGGAACGAATGCGCTCCTTTTGTTCGCCCAGAACATGTAAACTCTAATGAGGATACCCTGCTGATGTACTTCACATCGGGAACCACAGGTGAGCCAAAGATGGTGGCACACGATCACCTCTATGCCCTCGGTCATCTGACCACGGGTGTATATTGGCACAATCTCCACGAGAACTCCATCCATCTTACCGTAGCCGATACCGGTTGGGGCAAGGCTGTTTGGGGCAAGCTCTACGGACAATGGTTTGCCGGAGCAACCGTCTTCGTTTTCGACCACGAGAAGTTTACGGCAGATAAGATTATGCGACAGATTGAGAAGTATCACATCACCTCTTTCTGTGCCCCTCCTACTATCTACCGCTTCATGATTCAGGAAGATTTCTCTAAGTATGACCTCAGCAGTCTTGAATACTGCACTACAGCGGGTGAGGCAATGAACCCATCCGTGGCAGAGACCTTCCAGAAACTTACTGGTGTTCAGATTTACGAGGGCTTCGGACAGACAGAGACCACGATGACACTCGGAACCTTCCCTTGGATCAAACCAAAGCCAGGAAGCATGGGCAAGCCAAACCCACAATATGATGTTCACATCCTCCGTCCAGACATGACGGAATGCGAGGATGGTGAAAAGGGTGAGATTTGCATCCGCATCGGCGACGACAAGCCTATCGGTCTCTTCAAATATTACTATCGTGACGAGAAGCAGACCAAATCGGTTTGGCATGATGGTTTCTATCATACAGGCGATATGGCCTGGCGTGATGAGGAAGGCTACTTCTGGTTTGAGGGCAGAATCGACGACGTGATCAAGAGTTCAGGCTACCGTATCGGTCCTTTCGAGGTAGAGAATGCCCTGATGACTCACCCTGCCGTAGTAGAGTGCGCCATCACCGGTGTGCCAGACCCAATCCGCGGTATGGTAGTCAAGGCTACCGTCGTACTGAAGGATGAATACAAGAGTATGGCGGGTCCTGACCTCGTCAAGAAGTTGCAGGATCATGTGAAGCACGAGACTGCTCCTTATAAATATCCTCGCATCATCGAATTCGTAGATGAATTGCCAAAGACCATCTCCGGCAAGATTCGAAGAGTAGAGATTCGGGAAAAAGACAATAAAAAGAAATAATGATTGAAGGGGCAAGGAATTTGAAGCAACAGATTCCTTGCTCCAAATAAATATCGGCATAAAATGGGAAAAAGAATCGTAGTAAAGGTGGGCAGCAACGTGCTGACCCGAGAAGACGGAAAACTGGATGTAACGAGAATGTCGGCGATTGTTGATCAGATTGTCTGGCTCAGAAAGCACGACTATGAGGTGATTCTGGTTTCTTCTGGAGCCGTGGCTGCCGGAAGAGCCGAACTGCACGTTGACCACCATTTGGACAACGTGGAGCAGCGCCAGCTGTTCTCTGCCATCGGACAGGTGAAACTCGTAGGTCTCTATTACAACCTTTTCCGTGAATATAAGATAAAGATTGGTCAGGTATTGACCATGAAGGAGAATTTCGGTGCCGAAGAGCAGTATAAGAACCAGGAGGCCTGCATGCAGGTGATGCTGGAAAACAACGTACTCCCTATCGTCAACGAGAACGATACCGTGTGCATCACCGAGCTGATGTTTACGGATAACGATGAGTTGTCTGGCTTGATTGCCAAGATGATGAATGCCGACACATTGATTCTATTAAGTAATGTGGATGGCATCTACAATGGTGACCCAAGCGAGCCTACCACCCGCATCATCCCATCGGTTTATTACGACCGTGACATCAGTGAGTACATCCTTGCCAGCAAGAGCAGTCACGGCAGAGGCGGCATGACATCGAAAGTAAAGACCGCCCACGATGTAGCCAATGCCGGCATCAAGGTAATCATTGCCAACGGCAACACGCCAAACATCCTCATCAATCTGAAGGAGCATCCGATGGAGACCCTTCATACTGAGTTTGTGGCAAGACCGCTAAACAAGTAAAATCATTAGGGATAAGAAATACAGAAACCTAAAAAAGCAGCAAGCCTATTATAGACTTTGCTGCTTTTCGTTTTTATTATGAATAGTTGATACGTTATTCTAATACCAATACGTGGCTGGTTCCATCGGTCTGGCTGAATACATTCAAACCGACCTTCATCAGATAGTCACCGCTGTACTGCTTGCCATTGCACTCCAAATCAGACTCCTTTCCAGGCATCAGATTAGTCTCCTTTACGGTATAAACCTTATCGGCATCCAATCCCTGCATCTTCACATTCATCACAGGCTCCTTGTAGCGTGGATGCAAGTCGTATGCAAAGAGAACGGCACGCTGCTTGTCCTTACTTACATAGTTAATGGCACAATGGTTGCCTTCGTAAGGAGAAACCAGGCGATACTGGTCGCCCTCAAGAATCATAGGCTTCATGCTATCGTAGTTCTTAACAGCATTCTGCACAAACTTGTAGTCATCACCAGAAAGCGACTTGAGGTCGATATCAAAGCCCAACTTACATGAACTGCAAACATCGGTGCGGAACTTCACACTGGTATTCTTGTTCCAGTTGGTTACATGCGAACCCATGGTCTTGGCTGGGAAGAACTTCGACAGGCTCCACTGGATGTAGAGGCGCTCGTATGGATCCGTATCGTCTGAACACCAGAACTCAGTGAAATACTTCAGCATCTCATAATCCATTCTGCCGCCACCACCAGAGCAAAGCATCATCGGCAACTTAGGATACTTCTTATGAATACGGGTAAGCACATTGTAGATACCACGGACATGATCGATATAGAAATTACCCTGATTCTCCTTATGATATGGAGAATAGATATTGGTAATCACACTGTTGCAGTCCCACTTGAAGTAAGCCACATCCGGATTCTCCGTCATGATACGATCCACGATGCCGAACACATAATCCTGTACCTTAGGATTACTGATATCAAGCACCAGCTGGTTGCGATAATAATAAGTATCACGCTTTGGCTGCATAATCACCCAGTCGGGATGCTTCTCAAAGAGTTCACTCTTAGGATTCACCATCTCAGGCTCAATCCAAATACCAAACTTTACACCAGCCTTCTTGGCATCTCTTACCAATCCAGGTATTCCATCAGGCAGCTTGCTCTTGGTAGCCTCCCAGTCGCCGAGACCTGCATGGTCGTCCTTACGAGGATACTTGTTGGCAAACCAGCCATCATCAAGCAAGAACATATCTACACCCAAGTCCTTGGCATCCTTCATCAACTCAGCAAGACTCTGCTGGTTGAAGTCGAAGCCGGTATTCTCCCAGTTGTTCAAGAGCGTAAGGCGATCTTCCATACCCATGTTTACCTGATACTGGCGAGCCCAATTGTGCAAATTACGGGAAGCCTCACCGATACCATTATCGCTCATGGCAAAGATAAACTCAGGGGTAGTGAATGTCTCACCAGCCTTCAGCTTATAATTAGAGGCGTATGGATTGATGGCAGGAATAACACGAAGAGCTCCCACGTTATCTACCTCGAAGGTAAAGCGGAAGTTGCCAGGCCATCCGATGGTTCCAAGCATCACCTTGCCCTCATTCTCCTTGGCAGGCTCATCGAATCCCAGTTCAAAGAACGGCTCCTCCTGCATGGCTGCACGGGTACCCAACTTAGTATCAACAATCTTCTTACCAGCAGTCAACTGGCAAGTCTCAGGCTGTCCTTCCTTAGCCCAGTCGCTATGATAATTGGTAACGAAATACTTGTTTGCCTTGAAATAAAGCATTGTAGAGCTATATCTCCAAAGCGTAACCGGAGCTTTCTCCTTATGAGAGATTTCGCTCCATGCCTTGATGACGTTCTCCTTAGGATAAGCTGCATAGTGGAGCTTCACAGTCAGCGGATATACCTTGTCCTTAAGAGTGATGATGGTCTCAACACCTCCACTGATAGCCTTTTCTTCAGAAGACTGATAATATAAATAGGTGGTCATGTTACCATCTGCATGGGTCACTGCCACTGCTGGCTCGAAGAAATCTTCAGCACCAGAGGTTGCATAAACCTCATGACCTCGCTGGCAGACGGCACCATCAGAGGCCGCATATACATCCCACTTCAGCTGATTGTAATCAGAAGGATTCTTCAACTTGTCACCCAGATACACTTGGTAGAGGCGACCCTTAGGAGAAACCTGCATCACGAGGTCGGTCTTGTCTGTTGACACTCTGATGGTCTTTTGAGCAGATACCATGATAGATGTCATGCACATCGCTGCGATAATCATAAATACCTTTTTCATTGTTCGTTGTTTTTTATGTGATTGCTTTGTTATAATTAAACGCTATGATACTCTTGTTATTATCTTAGAATTTGATTCCTGCGGAGAATTCCACAGTGAACGGACGGAGATAGCTACCACTCATGTACTTGCCGTCATATTTGCCAGCTTCCTGCTTGGTAATCAGCTCAGAGCCACTAATGGTACCCTTGGCACCCTTCTCGTTGAAGATATTGATGACACTCACACCAAGGCTCAGCTTCTTGTTCACATTCCAGTTGATTCCACCGAAAGTCTCCCAGTGACCATTGAAGTAGAGTGCCTCCTGAAGGTTGGCATAGGTCTTACCGAAGTAACGGAAGCTCAACCAGGCATTCAGATTCTTGGTGATATCATACTTAGGGTCCAACTCGATAAGAACCTGAGGAATCTCCTTGACAATCATGTTGTTGGCATTCACACCCATAGACTGACCGTTACTGAACGTTACGCTCGCATTATAGTTCTTATACACAGGCTTCTGATAGGTGAAGAGTGCATGCATGTGGAAGTTCTTGAACGGATTGATTTCTGCCGAGGTTGTCCAACCCAAAGTCTGGATGTTATAGATGAGCAACACGGTCTTGCCCTCTGTAGTACCAGGCTTGGTAAGATTCTGCTGGTCGATATTATTCGACTTTGAAATGTAGGTCACCATTGAAGAAAGGTCAATCCAATCATTCTTGTAGAAAATACCACCACGAATCAGTGGGATGGTTACTCGCTTATACTGCTCCTCGGTAGGACCTGTACCTGCATACTCGCTGATGCGTGGGAAACGGGTGGCGATGGTAGCATCGGCTGTCAGACCAAACTGGCGGGTCAGGTTATACGTCAACTGCAAGGTGGCTGCATAATTCAATTTATCCTTGGTTACGTTCTTTGCTTCGATGCTGTGCTCGGTAGCAACAACAGAACCATCAGCAGCAGTGGCGTATGTTTTATAGTTACCCATGTGGAATCCTGAGAAACGTGGAGTAGAAATCTGCTCGGCAGACATGCGGTAGTACTCCAATCTACCACCATAGAACACCTTGAACTTAGGACTTACCTTCCATTCGTCGGTAAAGTAGAGTGCCAACTTGTTCTCTGAACCCTTGGTGTATTCTGGACTCAACTCATTATAACCGAAAGTCTCAGAACGATGAGTTGTCTGCGTAGGATCAAGGGGATTGACATGTATCTGGCTCAATGTGCGTGGATAAGCTTCTACGGTGCCTGCCCACTGGAACGAAGACGAATAGTAATTGAGATGGTAATACCACTCGTTCAAACCAACCATTAACTTATGGTTGTTCAACTGCTTGGAGATTTCGGTTGTCAAAAGCGCATTGCTCACCTTACCAACATGCAACCAGGTGCGGCGGCCTTCTATATAGCCACTGTAGGCAGTTCCATCAGAAAGCTGATAGCCATCAGCCTCGCTCACCTGAGAGATGGTACTTCCTCCGTAATCTACATAATTGGCACGTGGAGCATTCATATACTTGGCGTTGAATTTCCACAACCATCCATTATCAAACTGATACTGGCTGATGAGGGCAATTTCGTTGGCATGATTCTCACTGCCATCGCTCATATTCCATGTCTCCATCTTTCCTGACTTTGTATTCAAGTATTGGAAAGAACCTTGACGCTGCACGTATGAGTCCATACCCGGATCAAAGCCATCGATCTTCTTGATACTGCCGTCACCAGAATAGATAAATGGGGCTGCATTGGCAAAATTGCCAGGGTTCTTGCTGTTGGAATACTTATATAATAAGGAGACACGTCCCTTTCCATCATTTAAGATACGTGTGATGCCGAAATGATAAAGTTGGGTACGGTCGGCATAATCAGTAAAGCGAAGCTTGAAACTACCTGGATCGAAATTCTGATACATACTGGCAGTATAAAGCCAATTGTCACCGATTCCACCAGACAGGTTGAGGTCTACATTCTGCATACCAAAATGGTTTGCCTTATAGTTGAGCTTACCTTTGAACTCTTTCTGTCCCAACTCGCTGAAAGAAGAAACTGCGTACGCAATATTACCAGTAGCAATGGCAGACTCAGATGGAGTCATCAAGTCGGTACCTTTCAGTGAGGCATCGCTTCGCCAATGGGCAGAGAGTTTGTGTACGGAAGAAGAGTAAACGGCAGGAAGACCGTTCTCATATACGGTTACATCCTCGCTTGGCAATCCTATCTGGATTTCACGAGGCTTGTTGGCATCAGATGCGTTGAGCATCACATTACGCTCTTCCTTTTTCTCCTTGTTTTCAGAATCGTCAGAAGGAAGTGCATACACTTGGCTTGCAGCAGACATCGCTACCAAAGCCATAGAAAATGTTCGGATTCTTAAGTTCATAATTCTACAGTTGTTTATTCTTTGTTTGACATGATTTCACTTGCTACCGAATGCGATTCGATTGCGGTTGCAAAGTTAAGGAGATTTTTCAGACATTGGCATCATGTGTAGGTTATGAGTAGATAAATATCAGGTTTATTAAGTCTATAACCTTCTAATAATCAAGCTATCAAAGATATTAATACTTTTTAATAGAGTAGATGGTAAAAAGAGAGATAAATGTAGTATCTTTGCAGAAAAATACAATTATAAGGCACTCTAATAGCCTATCAGATAGTAACAATAACAATTAAAAAGATAGTTATGAAAGTAGTATTGTGGTTCTTAATGATGTTTATGCCATTAATGGCAAATGCTTCTTCCGTAAACGAGGAACAGCTGTTCCATCGTTTAGACAGTTACATCGCTCAGCGAAGCAAGTTTACCAAAAGAAAAGAAGCGAAACTGCTAAGACTCAAAAAGCAACTATACACAACTTCCGACAAGCGCAGCCAGCTTAGGCTCTATAACCAGATCTACAGGGAGTATTATACCTATCGTTACGACTCTGCCATGACCTATGCCAAGAAGGGCTACCAGCTGGCAGTACAACTTCAGGATGATTATTTCATCAACCTGAACAAAATCAATCGTGCGGCAGTGCTGTCAACAGGCGGTTTCTACAGCCAGGCAGAAGACTTAATGCTTGCAATAGATGTGGAGAAAATGTCACCTAAGTTATTGCAATACTATTATTATACCTTGACTTGGGTATATAACTACTGGGAAACTTTCTGCAACAAGTCGGAGTTTCAAGAAGGATTAGAAGCCAAGAAACGTTTTTATTTAGGCAAGACTCTTGAGCATATCGGCAACAAGGAATCCGCTCTTTATTACTATCTGTCAGGAGAGTTTGAATATCTTAAGCAGCGTACAAGCAAAAAAACACTTCAGTTCTACATGAAGGCGCTTTCTGCCAGTCCCCTGAACAGCCGTGTGTATGCCTCATCGGCTTATTGCATAGCCCGCTATTATTATGATACCGACCAAAAGGATTTATACGAAAAGTATATTGTAGAAGCTGCCATCTCAGACCAGATATGTCCCCTGAAGGAGAATCTGGCCCTTCAGGAGTTTTCCACCTATCTATATAATAAGGATGCCTCCTATGCAAAGAGGGTTGCCAAATACCTCTATTGCTCCATGGAGGATGCCCAATTCTACAACAACCGTCTCCGCATGGTTGAGATTTCACGCATACTTCCCCTTATCACAGAAACGAACCATCAGGCAGAAGTACGCAAGAACCGCATCGTAACAGCATCTCTCGTCATCGTGAGTATCCTGTCGCTAGGATTCCTTGCCATGGCTTTCTTTGCATTCAAGATGAACAAGCGTCTAGCCAAGAGCCGTAGGGAGATAAAAAGCCAAAATACGCTCTTGGACGGACTGAACCAGAAGCTGCTCAACACCAATAAGCGAAGAGAGACCTATATGCATTTATTTATGGACATCAGTGCCGTATATATCAGGAAACTGGATGATTATCGCAAATTGGTAAGCCGCAAAATCAAGGCAAAGCAAACTGCCGATCTTCTGACTGCCATCAACAGCTACAAGTTGGCAGAAGAAGAGGCTGCCAACTTCTATATTCGCTTCGACAAGGCATTCATTGACTTGTATCCGAATTTCGTGGAAGAGTTCAACCAACTGCTGTTGCCAGAAAAACAGATTGTTCTCCCTGCCCCTAACAGTCTCACCAAGGAACTGCGTATCTATGCACTGATGCGACTGGGAATTACGGATGGACAGGAACTGGCCACCCTCCTGTTCTATTCTACGCAAACCATCTATAATTACAAGGCAGCCATCAGAAAGCGAGCCAAAGACCTCACCACTTTTGATGCAGCCATCAACCGACTATGCAATGTGATAGGCTAATAAATGGCAGAAAGTTGAGGAACAGCCTCAACTTTCTGCCATTTTCTTTTGCATATTCAAGAAATAGCTGTACCTTTGCCATTACATAAAAGTTGTAACACTAAAGATGTAATGGCGTATGAAACTAAGTAACAGGAAATTAGCAAATCCTTTCATCTATCAAGGTTATGAAAGTCCCGAGTATGTCTGCGACAGTGAAAATGTGCTTTAAACGTGCGGAATGTATCTAAAAAAAGATAGATTCCGCACGTTTAAAGCACATTTTCTTAGATATCGCTTCATATTTGGGCTATTCCGCATACTCTTTTCTTTACTTTTTATAGCAACAAACGTTAAAAATATACTTTAAACGTGCGGAATGTATCTAAAAAAGATAGATTCCGCACGTTATCTCACTATTTTTTCGTATATTTGCCCCAGAAATATAACTATTTGAACTATGTTAATAGGTAGAAAAGAAGAACTGAAGACACTTCATCAAGCATTGATTGCAGATGAGTCGAAGTTTGTTGCCATATATGGGCGCAGACGAGTGGGAAAGACTTTCCTGGTAAGGGAGGCCTTCAACAATGACTTTGCCTTTTATCATACAGGATTGGCAAATGAGACCAATCGCATACAATTGGCAGAGTTCAACCGTTCACTCACATCATATAGCAAACAGAAACAGTCGAAGTTAAAAGATTGGTATGATGCTTTTGACAGGTTGGGGCAACTGTTGGCACAATCTACTATCCCCAAGAAAGTAGTGTTCATCGACGAGATGCCATGGATGGATTCTCCACGCTCCAATTTCCTTTCGGCTTTGGAACATTTCTGGAATGGATGGGCTTCCGCCCGCAAGGATATTCTCCTCATCGTTTGCGGCAGTGCTACCTCATGGATTATCAATAAGGTGATTAAAAATCATGGTGGATTGCACAACCGTGTGTCTGTCCGCATTCATCTGAAACCGTTTTGCTTAAGGGAATGCGAACTCTATTCCGAAGAAATGGGACTGCGTTTCAATCGCCGACAGGTTTTGGAAGGATATATGATTATGGGAGGTGTTCCGTTTTATTGGTCTCAACTGAAACCGGGAATGAGTCTGGCACAGAACATCAACCAGTTATTTTTCTCAGAGGATGGCAATCTTCGTCACGAGTTTGATGACTTATACGACTCTTTGTTCAAACAGCCTAAGCCTTATCTCTCGATAGTAGATGCTTTGGCAACCAAGAAAGTCGGAATGACCCGAACAGAAATCTTACAAGCAACCAAGTTGACCGACAATGGCAAGTTGACGGAATACTTAGAGAACTTGGAATACTGCGGATTTATCCGAAAATATAATTGCATCGGAATGAAAGCTAAGAATGCCTTGTTCCAGTTAATGGACAATTACACCTTATTTTATTATAAGTTTATCAAGGACAGCTATATCAATGACGCACAATATTGGACCAAGATTACCGGCAAACCCGAGTACAACACGTGGTGCGGTTTGGCTTTTGAACGAGTATGCCTACAGCATGTGGAGCAGATCAAGGCAAAGCTTGGCATTCAAGGCGTTATCACCACGGTTTATTCTTGGAGTGTAACTGGGAGCAAGGAAAAGCCGGGAGCACAGATTGACTTGCTGATAGACAGGAGCGATGATGTCATCAATCTCTGTGAAATCAAATACTCCAAGGCTCCATTTCAGATAACTAATACGATAGATGCGAGTTTACAAAACAAGCGAGAGCGTTTCATCCAAGAAACTGGCACCGAAAAAGCCGTACATCTTACAATGATTACGACCATGGGATTATCCGACAATCCTTATGCCTGGGATGTTCAGTCGGTAGTAACAATGGACGACTTGTTTGTTCTCTAAGCGTCCTAACTATATTAAGTTGGAGGAGATGGCAACAGAATCTGTTCTGAAAGCATTCTGCAAGGCATTAAAGATAAAACTCGTAAAAGAGCGCCTCCCTTTACGTGATTTGAACGATGCTTGGGAATATCTTCACAACTACACTATGGATATGTAGATTCCCTAACTGCTTTAACAAGCCAGAGAATATGGTTGCTTAAGTAAGAGAATGTGGTTGCTTAAGCTTACGGACACTGAATCTCGGGTTAACGGAGATAGTTTCTTGAGTTAGCGGAGACAGTTTCTTGGGTAAGAGAATACTGCTTCTCGGAGTTTGCCACTAGGCTCAGCAGCTCTGCTGAGCCTAGTCAGCAGGTCTGCCGACTGCAGTCAGCACATCTGCTGACTATAGTGACAACACCTTATTGTTGTACAATAACACACCTTATAGTTGTACAACCTTACACCTTATAGTTGTACAACTTTACCCTCCATAGTTGTACAACCTTATACACTATAGTTGTACAACTACAAACTCTGATACAGAGATACTACTTTCTTTTGGAAATACAATTATTATCTGCAACTTTTTATCGAAAAAAGTGAAGAGAAAGATTGCTTTTTCGATATAAAATCGTATCTTTCAAGAAGTTCTACCTGAAATTCAAAGAGTTAACAATTTCTCAGACACTGTCTGAAGAATTCAAAAAGCAAAAACAGCAGACACTGTCTGCTGAATCTTCTTTGCTACCCCAAAAAGGTCAAACGCTGTTTGACCTTTTTTAATATCATTTTCCGTATAACTATCCATTTATCTATAAAATCATCACTTTTTCTTGCATAAAGTTTGCAATTTCCGATATTTATGCTTACCTTTGCCGTTGTTAAGAGGGAACTCGTAACACATTACAAAATATCTTATCATAAAAATAAGAAAGGAAATAGCGAATGGAACTGAAAGAGACTTTCCAAAAAGTGAAGGCAGCTAGCAAAACACTTGGTTTGCTAACTGATGAACAACGTAATGAAATCCTGCAGGCGGTGGCTGATGCCATCATCGCAGAAACTCCTGCGCTCCTTGCAGCGAACGCAGAAGACTTGGCGAAGATGGACAAGGCGAACCCGCTCTATGACCGATTGCAGCTCACAGAGCAGCGACTCCAGGATATTGCTTCGGATATGCGACACGTCAGTACCCTGCCCTCACCGCTCGGAAGAGTTCTCAAAGACAAAACACTCGAAAATGGTTTGCATCTGCAGCGAGTTGCCGTTCCATTCGGAGTTATCGGCATGATTTACGAGGCTCGTCCTAACGTAACCTACGATGTTTTCTCACTCTGTTTCAAGAGCGGAAATGCGTGTGTACTGAAAGGAGGAAAGGATGCAAACGCCTCAAACTCAGCGGGTGTCGAACTTATCCACAGGGTGTTGATAACTTTCGGTATTGATCCGAATGTCGTTACGCTCTTACCTGCTACCCATGAGGCTACCGGCGAAATGCTGAATGCCGTGGACTATATTGACCTCTGCATTCCTCGTGGAGGAAAGAAACTCATCAACTTCGTCCGTGATACTGCCAAAGTTCCGGTTATCGAAACCGGAGCCGGCGTGGTACATTGTTACTTCGACAAGGATGGCGACCTGGAGATGGGCAAGCGCATCATCACCAATGCCAAGTGCCGAAGAGTGAGCGTATGCAATGCGCTCGACTGTCTGCTGATTCACGAAAGCAGATTAAGCGACCTCCCTGCCCTCTGTGAAGGACTCGCCGAGAAACAGACCAAAATTCATGCTGATGCCAAGGCTTATGAAGCCTTAAAGGGACACTATCCTGATACCTTATTATATAAGGCAGAAGAAAGCGAAGCGAAGATGATGGAAACAGATACTAACGTGAAGAGTATCTGGAACACCGAATGGCTCAGCATGCAGATGGGCATCAAAACCGTAGCTTCAGAAGATGAAGCACTCGACCATATCGCCACTTACGGAAGCGGACACAGCGAGAGCATCGTTTCCAATGATGAAACTGCCCAGAAGAAGTTCCAGGCATTGGTAGATGCAGCCTGCGTTTATGTAAACGCTCCAACCAGTTTCACCGATGGCGCACAGTTCGGATTGGGCGCAGAGATTGGCATCAGTACCCAGAAGCTCGGAGCCCGCGGACCAATGGCACTCGAAGAGATTACCACCTACAAGTGGTTGATTACAGGAAATGGACAAACAAGAGCTTAACAGGACCCGCTCCGTACCTGCTCCGTACCCTCTCCGTACCAAGTCTTAGTTTCTGCCATGTTTGCAAGGTTTGCATGCAAACTTTGCAAACATCAAGATTCAAGAAGAAAGATTCAAGAGCAATATATATTAGAAATAACAAATAAAAAACGAAATAACAATGAAGACATTCTTTAATGTTGAAGACCTTGGCGACCTGAAAGCAGCGCTCGCCGAGGCACAGGAAGTGAAAGCAAACCGTTTCGGTTATCAGGAGTTGGGCAAGAACAAAACCTTGCTGATGATATTTTTCAATAACAGCCTCCGTACCCGACTGAGTACACAGAAGGCTGCGATGAACCTGGGCATGAATGTTATCGTACTCGATGTGAATGCCGGTGCATGGAAACTGGAGACAGAGCGTGGCGTTATCATGGATGGCGACAAGAGCGAGCACCTGCTGGAGGCTATCCCTGTGATGGGTAGCTTCTGCGACCTTATCGGTGTGCGTAGCTTTGCCGGTTTGAAAGACCGTGACTACGATTATGCAGAAACCATCGTCAACCAGTTTGTAAAGTACAGCGGCCGCCCAGTCTTCGCTATGGAGACTGCTACCGTTCACCCTCTCCAGGCATTTGCCGACCTCATCACCATCGAGGAGCATAAGAAGGTGGCTCGTCCTAAGGTAGTCCTGACCTGGGCTCCTCATTGCCGTGCCCTGCCACAGGCTGTTCCAAACTCATTCGCCCAGTGGATGAATGCAGCCGATGTAGATTTCGTGGTTACTCACCCTGAGGGATACGAGCTCGATCCTAAGTTCGTAGGCAATGCCAAGGTAGAGTACGACCAGAAGAAGGCGCTGGAAGGGGCAGACTTCGTTTACGCCAAGAACTGGAGCTGTCCGGGCGTGAAAGACCCAGCACAGTATGGCGAAATCCTGAGCAAGGATATGAGCTGGACCATCGACGAGGAGCACATGAGCTGGACCAACGATGGTTGCTTCATGCACTGTCTGCCAGTTCGCCGTGGCTTGATTGTAACCGATGATGTCATTGAAAGCAAGAACAGCCTGGTGATTCCAGAGGCAGCCAACCGTGAGATTTCAGCCGAGGTTGTCATCAAGCGCATGCTCGAATCACTCTAAAGCTGGAAATAAGAAAAAGATAGGGGGAAGTAAAGGAAAGCATGCCTTTATTTCCCTCTTTTTCGTTCTATCCCACATCATCCCATCCCCATTTCTCGGTATTTTCATCTTTTCATCCTGTCTATATTCTTATATCTCATATATTATCCGTACCTTTGCCGGCGAAAAAAGAAAAACAAGATGGACAAATACATAATACTATCACCAGAAGCTAAGGGGACGTTCAACGACCGCTTGAATTTTCTGTATCTGAAACTAGGTAACTATCTCGACACCGAGAAACTGGGAAATCGTACTTTGCAATATTGTAAAGTATTCCTCAGCGACGCCCAGAACCAGATAAGAGAGTTTGAGGAATCACTCCTTTATCAGGAGTATCTTAAGGATACCCATCTTACGGTTGTGGAGCAACCTCCGCTCAACGGGAGCAAGATTTCACTTCTTATCAAGACCACAGACGATAAGACCCCTATCCTGTTCCATAGTCTTCGCCTCACTGAGGAAGAAGCGAAGGGAAAGGATTCATACGAACAGACCCGAATGCTATTCGACAAATACCAGCAACTTATCGCCGGTACAGATATGACGATGGAGCGCAACCTGGTAAGAACATGGATATACGTAACTCATATCGATGTAAACTATCAGGGAGTAGTAGAAGCGCGCAATGATGTTTTCGGCCAGCAAGGTCTGACGGCAGAAACCCATTATATAGCCAGTACGGGCATCGGCGGAGCAACATCCGTACGTCATGCATCTGTAGCTATCGACTTTCTGACCGTTCCCGGCATCAAGGAAGAAGACAAGCAATATCTCCAGGCACCCAACCATCTGAATCCTACTCACGAATACGGAGTAGCCTTTGAACGGGGAACCAGCCTTTCTCTGCTCCAGAAGAAACAATATTTCATATCAGGAACAGCCAGCATAGATAAAGATGGAGCAGTTGTATACGAAGGCGATATTATAAGACAAACCGGCAGATTGCTCGAGAACATCGGTGCATTATTGAAGGATGGCGATGCGATGATGAACGATATCCAATACTTTATCATCTACCTGCGCGACATCTCAGACTATCATACCGTAGAGCAACTGATGAATCAGTTTTATCCTCAGATACCGCATATCATAGTAGAGGCAAGAGTATGCAGACCGGGCTGGCTGATAGAAATGGAATGCATTGCAGAAAAACAAGAACAGAAATAAATGCTGATAAATGCAGAAATTTACTTTCAAAGAGTAAGTTTCTGCATTTTTTATGATTCATTCTAATATATTTTTATTACCTTTGCCCCTGATAAGTTGCACCTTGGCAAAGAGTAAATGCTAAAACTTCACTACTTATACAAAACAAGATGCACAGATATAAAAACTTATAAATCGACAAAAATGAGTGAACAGCAAACAAGCCAGTCTAGTTTTGGCATATATTCGTTATATGTATTGGGAGCCATCGCATGCTTTGTGTTCTTCCAATTCTTCTATCCCTACCATCTGTTTTATCAGGAGCAGAATCAACTGTTCCTGTCATCATGGGATTATCTGACTACTTATCTGGACAAACCGGGATGGCTGGCCTGTCTGGCTGGCGATTTCCTGACCCAGTTTTATTATTTCCGCTATGCCGGTCCTATCATCCTTACCCTCTGTATTCTTATTACGGGACATAATGTAAAATGCGCAGTAAGAGATGCAGACATCCAAGGGAAAAAGACGGCACATATCGTAGCCTTCATCATGATGATCCTATTGGTATGTTTCAGTTTTCACTACGACTACCGGCTTTGCAGCATTCTGGCAATAGCAGGTGGTGCCAGTGTGTTCCGTGTCAGCACCAAGCTGCTCACTTCCACCCGAATGTTTCTCAAGAAGATAGAGAAGATGGACGACAATCCTTCTGCCGCAGCAGGTTTGGGAACAGCGCATTGGATTACCGCCTTCAGCATCATTGTTTCCGTATTCGTATGCCACTGGTTCTTTGGAAATGGAGTATGGATCTACGGAGCGCTGGTATTTACAGGATGTCTTTCCCACATCAAGAAAGTGGGAACCTACTATCGCCTGGCTGCCCTCGTGATTCCTTTCTTCCTGCTGATGCTGACCAAGCGACTCTACTTCTGCGACTTCCAAACCCTTTATACCTATCCGGGTTTCGGAAAACTGGTAAAACCGCAAATGGATCTGGAGAAAACATTCGCGGTAGACTGTGAATATTACTTCGGTAATTATAATAAGGTTATCAACATCGTAGAAAAGACGGAAAATCCAGACCAATACATGAAGTTCTACTATAACCTCGTGATGGCGCAAAACGGATATCTTCCAGACAACCTGCTGAGATTCCAGAGCAACAACCTGGGTACATTCGATAAACTGGGACCAGACACCCCAACCCTCACCATCAAGACCCTGAACGAACTGTATTGGGTTCTGGGCGACATGACTTTCTGCGAACGTGCCACAATGCTTGCCAATGTCTGCTCTCCGAACAACCGGAATATCAGAATGGTAAAGCGACTTGCCGAAATCAATCTGGTAAAGGGCGACTACGCAGCAACCCGCAAATATCTCCGTATCCTGCAAAAGACCTTCGTATGGAGCAGATGGGCAAACCGTGCCTTCTCCTCACTTGGCAGAAAAGCAACAGCCGATGAAAAAGCCCTCCTGCAGCAATACATCGAAAAGCGTCCGTTCATCAACCGGAAGGATACGCTACGACTGAACGAGAATTGCCACACCATCATGTGCGAACTGGCAGAAAGTAATCCAAACAACAAAATCGCCATCGACTACATGCTCTGCAGCGATCTCCTCCTGAAAGACATGAAAACCTTCAAGCGGGATTATGATACTTATTGTCTCAAACAGAAAAAAGTTTCCTACGAACGCCTGTATCAGGAGGCTCTCATGATTTATCTGGCGGGAACCAAGGCAAAGCCGGAAGAATGGGCAAAATATATCAAGCGTCAAGATGTTCTGCAGCGTTTCCATCAGTATAATGAAGAACGGGGCAATCAGGCATTCAGCGATACCTACTGGTATTACTTCGACAAGGCAGAGGTGCCTAAGTTGAACATCAACTGAGGAAATAATTGACGCTAACTGTTTATTAAAGAAGAAAGATGAAATACAAGAATATCCTATACAGTGCCATGGCGGGCATACTGTTGCTCGCATCATGTGCCCAGACTCACGAGAATGCTGAGCAGGTAGACCATCTGCCCAACATGTATCCCGACTATGCCGATGTAACGATTCCGGTCAATATCGCTCCTCTCAACTTCGAGATACGCGACAAGAACCTTACCAACATCGAAACCACACTCACGATTGAGGGAGCAGATGCCAACGATGCAGCCAACACTCTTACTGCCACCAGCAACAGTCAGAATCTGAAATTTGATATGAACGACTGGAAGGCTTTACTGCAAAAGGCTGTGGGCAAGAATATCAAAGTTCAGATATATTCAAAGAGCAATGAGGGAGAATGGACGGCGTTCAAACCCTTCACCTGGCAGGTAGTGGGCGACAGTCTGGATGCTTATCTCACCTACCGACTGATAGAACCCGATTACGAAGTATGGAACAAGATACAGATTAAGCAGCGCTGCATAGAGAATTGGCAGGAGAAGATTCTCGCCGACCACAATCTGCAGGAAAACCGCTGTATGAACTGTCATGCTTTTGGCAACCAGGATCCCAACCTCAGTATGGTATATATAAGAGGTGAAGGCGGAGGAGCCATCCTTAACCGCAAGGGCAAGCTGCGCAAGCTGAACCTCAAGAACGCCAACATGATTTCGTCGAGTGTATATTACGGTTTCAGTCCATCGGGCAAATACGTCACCTTCTCTACCAACATCATCATTCCAGCCTTTCATGCCAACGCCGACAAGCGACTGGAAGTATATGATTCGAAGAGCGATGTATATGTAGCCGATCTAGACAACAACCGCATCATCTCCTCACCGCTTACCTCCGACAGTACACATCTGGAGACATTTCCTACTTTCTCACCGGACGGGAAATACGTTTATTACTGCGCAGCCGACAGGAAGGGACTTGAAAGTACGAATCTGAAGGGATTGAAATATTCGCTGGTGCGCATCCCATTCGATGAAAAGACGGGGAGTTTCGGAACCGAGGTAGATACTCTTTACAAGGAGCGTTCAGTCTGCCATCCTAAGATAAGTCCTGACGGCAGATACTGTCTCTTTACGGTAGCCGATTACGGCACCTTCCCTATCTGGCATCCCGAGGCAGACCTCTATATGATGGACTTGCAGACAGGAAAACTGGATAGCCTCAGCATCGTGAACAGCGAGAAGAGCGATACCTACCACAGCTGGTCGCATACCGGCAGATGGTTTGTCTTTGCCAGCAAGCGTGACGACGGACTTTACGGCAAGCCTTACTTCTGCTATGTAGACCGCCAGGGCAAGGCTCACAAGCCTTTTGTTCTTCCACAGAGGGAACCAACCTTCTACGATGATTGCCTGAAGAGTTTCAACATACCGGAGTTGAGCCGCGGTCCCGTTCCATTCGATGCCATTGACATCGAGAATGTAATGAAGCAAGAAGCTGAAAAGTTCAAATAAAAAAAACAAAAACGCTCCTGTTACCATATTGCAACAGGAGCGTTTTCTATACATATACATTTGAACTCTTCACTCTTCACCTTATGACCTGAAACGCCCATAAACAGGGCGTTTCAAGGGGTGAAGAGTTATTGGCGACTCTTCACCCACTCTTCACCACCCGGAATGCCGATAAACACAGGGGATTCCGAGCGAAAGGTGAAGAGTGAAGAGTATTTCTTCGTAAGCTTCGCATAAAAACGAAACAAAGGCATTGGGAAAGGCTGTTCTAGGCGAACAGTCCACTAGCGGCTATAGCGCCAGTAGGCTGTCTGTGGTTTGCCTGTTAACTGTCTGTCGTAAACAGCTTATGAATTACCAATTAGGAGTCTGATTAAAACAGGCAGATAATAACAGTTTCCAACATCATCAAACAGAAAAAGTATTACCTTGCCGCTATTGAGCAGCAAGGTAATTACGTACTGGATTGGCATACATCTCGAGAATTCTCTCTCTCAAGTAAGCTTCATCCTTATTTGGAAGGTCTATTTTCGCAAGTTGACCTGCCATATATTTTTCAAACTTTGCCTTATCTTCGGCAGTATATTCAGCCTGATGAGCAGTTGAGTTTTCAAGCAAATCAAGAGCCACATAGTTGCCCGGATAGAGGCGGTAGTTCTTGAATATCTGCTCATCCATATAGGCTGCTACCTTATTATATATATCCTGCTTAGGCATATCAGGATCAAGACTGGCCAGATAATCATCAAGACATGGGGCTGCATGATAATGCACATGACCCTTATAACCGAAGATACCGGTCTGCATGCTTACCAGGTCATCCATAGGTCCCTTCTTCCAGTCGGCATTATCGCGCTTCTGCTGGAACTCCTTTGCCTTCAGGAAATCGCATGGATCATATTCGTAACTGATAGAGAGCGGTACGAGATGAAGCTGTTTCAGGCGGTCGATAATGCTGCCCTCACCGCCCATCGACATCATCTGCAGAATACTCTTCTGGGTGCGGTCATTACTGTCCTTGGCCCTACCCTCGCGCTGGGCTATCCAGATGTTCTCGTTCTTCTCCTTGATGGCAAAATGCATATAGTCAGAGAGACGCTTGCTCGACATCAGCATCTGGCGCATGCTCAGGGCACGCTCTACGATAAACGCCTTGTTGACACGTACCAGGTCCTTGACCCAAGGAAGAGAAAGGAGATTATCACCGATGGCTATCTCGCAAGTGGTCTTAAACCCATTATCGATAAGAAGGACATCGAGGATGGCTGAATCGAGCACGATATCACGGTGATTACTGATGAAAGTATAATTACGGGTATTATCGAGCGATGTACAATCCATCTCGCAGCCTGTTGCTGCCTTCTTCAGAATGCCATGAACAAAATCGTAAGCAAAAGCCAACTGGAAATCCAGATTGGTCTTACATGCCTTCAACTTCTGGGCAATCATCTCAAAAGGTACTTGTGGATAGAGATAGGCAAGCACTTGTTTAAACTGATCGTTTGAAAGCAAACGGTCGAATACCTCTGGGAGATCTTCAGGCTCCCAAGGACGGATGGTATCAAATTCTTGAGGGATCTTCATAATATATACCTATTAATATATATGGCTCTGCGAAAAAATCGCAGAACCATATATGAGTTTGTTATTCTAGAACTGATTCTCCACGATTTCGCTGAGCACATCCTTGATATCAAGACCTGCTGCACGAACCTGCTGAGGAATGAAACTGGTAACGGTCATACCTGGAGTGGTATTGATCTCCAGCATGTTCACCTTGTCTTTACCATCCTTATCCTTAGAGATGATATAGTCGATACGGATGATACCGTTGGCATGAAGAATATCGTAGATGCGTGATGTGGTCTTGGCTACCTCTTCTGCAGTCTCTGGAGAGAGACGGGCTGGAGTGATTTCCTGTACCTGACCGTTATACTTGGCATCGTAATCGAAGAACTCGTTGGTGGTCACCACTTCGGTAGCTGGCAGTACAACAGTCTTCTCGGCTGTCTTGTAGATGCCCTGTGAAATCTCTGTTCCATCAAGGAAGCCCTCAATCATTACCTCATTGCTCTCCATGAAAGCCACACGGAGGGCTGGAGCCAGCTGGTCAGCATTCTTCACCTTGCTCACACCAAAGCTACTGCCGTCAGCAGCAGGCTTTACGAAACAAGGCATACCGATACGCTTGGCAATCTCTTCTTCATCATAAGCTTCACCGCGACGGAGCAAGATACTGTCTGCTACGTTTATACCGAAACCGCGCAGATAATTATTGAGCACATACTTATCAAAAGTCATTGCCTCTACCAGAACACCACTTGTAGAGTATGGCAGATGGATGAGGTCGAAGTAGCCCTGCATCACACCATTCTCACCAGGCTGTCCGTGGATGGTGATATAAGCATAATCGAAATAGACATGCTTGCCGTTCATAACGAAAGAAAAATCGTTCTTGTCAATCTCGATAGTCTCACCATTATCCAAAGCGACATGCCAGTCGGTGCCCTTCACATCGACGAGATAAATATTGTAGCGCTCTTTATCAAAGAAAGAGTACAAACCCTGTCCTGAGCGCAATGATACGTCGTGCTCAGAAGAATCACCACCACATACGATGGCTATCGTTCTCTTGCTATTTTCCATAATTACTAAATATTTTTGAATGTATCTTGTGTGGTGCCAGCGATGAAGCCGCGCCACTTTTCTATTAATTGTCTAAAATCATTTGGCCACTCACTGTCAAAATCCATCTGCTGCTTGGTTGTAGGATGCACGAAGCCGAGTGTCTTGGCATGGAGAGCCTGACGCGGACAGAGTTTGAAGCAGTTCTGGATAAATGCCTTGTAGCTGCTACTGCGCTGACCTCTCAGAATCTCTGTTCCGCCATACGTTTCGTCCATAAAGAGCGGATGACCGATATGCTTCATATGGGCACGAATCTGATGGGTACGGCCTGTTTCAAGCACACACTGCACCAAGGTGGTATAACCGAAACGCTCCAACACCTTGTAATGCGTAACCGCCGTCTTGCCTATTCCGCTGTCCGGATCGAAGACCTTCATACGGAGGCGGTTCTTCGGATCACGGCCGATATTGCCTTCTATGCGACCTTCATCTTCTACAATATTGCCCCAAACAAGCGCATTGTAACTGCGATGGGTAGTCTTGTTAAAGAACTGCTTACCCAGTGCGGTCTTTGCCGTAGGAGTCTTTGCCACAACGAGCAGTCCGCTGGTATCTTTATCGATACGATGCACCAAGCCCACTTCCGGATCATTGGCATCAAACTCAGGCATATCCCTTAAATGCCAGGCTACCGCCTGAATCAAGGTTCCATGAAAGTTGCCCGCACCCGGATGCACCACCATACCTGCTTCCTTGTTAACCACCATCAGCTGGTCGTCTTCATAAACCACATTGATAGCAATTTCTTCAGGTTTGATACTCGTTTCATGACGAGGACGGTCGAGCATCAGAGTAACCAAATCATTAGGGCGCACCTTATAGTTGCTCTTTACCGGTTTACCATTGACATGGATGAATCCGGCATCAGCAGCCTGCTGAATGCGGTTACGGCTCTGATAGGCCATCTTATCAGCCAGGTATTTATCGATGCGGACCGGTTCCTGGTTGGCATCCACCTGAACCTTCCAGTGCTCGTAGAGTTCATCTCCTCCTTCACCAGAAGCAGCGTTTCCTTCCTCCACCTGGAGTTCATCATCCAGTCCGTCCATATCTCCTGCATCATCAAACCCGAAGTCATCCTCTACAGGAGCATATACCTTATTATATATATAATCTAAAAAAATCATTCGTATTACTATTGAATTCTTCACTCTTCACTTTTCATTTCTCCTACTCCACCACTTCCTTCTGGTGGTGCTCATGCGAAGGAGCAGGCTCTGTGGCTTCCGTACCAGGAACCACCTCGAAGTTGTCTTCATGAGTTTCTCCGCTCATGTCACCTTCTCCTTCCATCACATCTTCTTCGCCGTGATAAACCGGATCTACCACATCAATAGAATCATCAACGCTCCGTTTACCATTACCAACCTGTATGACAAGCACATCATCGATAGAAACCTTATCACCAGCTACAACATGCTTACCCTTAACGAGGATACCATAAACCCAATCCTCTTCGCCAGGAATATATTCAGGTGTACCCAGTTTGAATCCCATAGCAGTAAGTTTAGCCATTGCCTCTCGCAACGAACTGTTGTCAATGACATCAGGAATGGTGATACGTGGAGAATGATCAGAATTGATGGTAACATAGATAACATGTCCCGACTTTACCACTTCTCCGAAAACCGGAGTCTGCTCCAGAATGACATCAGGCGGCAAAGAGCGGACATATCCCGTATCCGTTACAACAATTTCCAATCCCGCATCGTCGAGGATATGTGTAGCATCATCGATATTCTTATATCGAATATCCGGCACACGGATGGCCTCACCATGATGGGTATAGATATCGATGCCATACTTGACACCGACACAGAGCAACACCAGCACCAGAATCATGGCACCGATATTCCCCCAAAGGTACTTACTCTTAAACTTATTTATAAACTCTGATGAAGTCATATATTATTTTTTGGTGCAAAGATACAAGTATTTGGGGGAAGAACAAAATAAAAAGGAAAGTTTTTGCACTCTCACCACCTATTTTATGATATAAAAACAAAACATCTTTGTTCCCAAAAGAGCAATCTCAGAAAAGGAAGGGGTGTTATAAACAACAAAAAGCAGCAAAGAATACATCCTTGCTGCTTTTAATGTCATCGTCAACAGACGAATCTTTCCTCGGAATTACTTTCCGTGGTGCTCGTCAGATACAGTTAACTTCTTACGGCCATGAGCACGGCGAGAAGCCAATACGCGACGACCATTCTTTGTTGCCATACGCTCACGGAAACCATGCTTGTTTACGCGACGACGATTGTGAGGCTGAAATGTTCTTTTCATTTTTCTTATTTATTTTTTAATTAATATTCTTCACAAAAGTGCAAAACACGCCCTTTTTGGGCTGCAAAATTACGCATATTTTCTGAAATAACCAAGAAAACTACCAAATTTAGCTTAAATATTTATGTTTTTTTCGATATTTCCTTTGATTTTTCATGTTTTTGCCGTAACTTTGCACTCGATTTTGAGATTATTGTAATAACATTCAAGATAAACAAGAAATGATTAATTCACAGGAAATTAAGATTGGTACTTGCATCCGCATGGATGGCAAAGTATGGGTTTGCATCGACTTTCAGCACAGAAAGCCAGGTAAAGGTAACACCGTAATGAACACAAAATTGAAGAATGTTGCCGACGGTCGTGTATTGGAACGTACATTCCAGGTAGGTTTCAAATTGGAGGATGTTCGCGTTGAGCGCCGTCCTTACCAGTACCTCTACGAGGACGCTACTGGTTGCATCTTCATGAACCAGGAGACTTTCGAGCAGGTGCCTATCGCTAAGGAGAACGTTACTGGTGGCCAGTACATGAAGGAGGGTGACGTTGTTGAGGTGGTTACTGATACAACTGATGGTACTATCCTCTTGGCTGAAATGCCAGTGAAGACTACTTTGAAGATTACTCACTCTGAGCCAGGTGTAAAGGGTAATACTGCTACCAACGCTACAAAGCCAGCTACATTGGAGACTGGTGCTGAGGTTCGTGTTCCTTTGTTCGTCAACGAAGGCGAGACTATCCAGATCGACACCCGTGACGGTAGCTACCTCGGTCGTGTAAGCGAGTAATACATCCTCCAACAGGAAGATTGTGCTCTTATTGAGTAAAACTAACCCTTAATAGTAAGAAGAATGAAATATTCCATCATAGTACCTGTATTTAATCGTCCTGACGAAGTGGACGAACTTTTAGAGAGTCTGACTCATCAATCAGAGAAAGACTTCGAAGTTGTCATCGTTGAGGATGGCTCACAGACTCCCTGCGAGGAGGTGTGCAAGCGATATGAGCACATGATGGATATACATTATTACTATAAGGAGAACTCTGGTCCGGGTCAGAGTCGCAACTATGGTGCCGAGCGCGCCAAGGGTGAGTTTCTTTTGATACTCGATAGCGACGTGGTCTTGCCAGAAGGTTATCTGAAGGCTGTAAGTGATGAGTTGAGCCGTGAGCCAGCCGATGCTTTCGGCGGTCCCGACAAGGCGCACTCATCATTTACAGATACTCAGAAAGCCATTTCTTATTCCATGACTTCTTTCTTTACCACCGGTGGCATCCGTGGCGGAAAGAAGAAGATGGATAAGTTCTATCCCCGTTCATTCAACATGGGCATCCGCAGGGATGTTTATCTCAGGTTGAATGGCTTTTCCAACATGCGTTTCGGTGAGGACATAGATTTCTCTATCCGTATCTTCAAGGCAGGCTGCCGTTGCCGTCTGTTCCCTGAAGCATGGGTATGGCATAAGCGCCGCACCGACTTCCGCAAGTTCTGGCGACAGGTCTACAACAGTGGCATCGCCCGCATCAATCTCTACAAGAAATATCCAGAGAGTCTCAAACTCGTGCATCTCCTTCCTATGGTCTTCACCGTGGGCGTAATAGGCACGCTGCTTCTGCTCTTCTTCGGCTTCCTGCCATACATGCTTGGCACCGTTCACGTATTCCCAACCTTGGGCAATACGATGGCAGCATTGGGCTGCATCGGCCTCGCCGGCATCATTCTCTATACCATCGCACTGTTTATCGACAGCAGCAGAGAGAATCACAGCGTGAAGATAGGCTTGCTGAGTATTCGCGCTGCCTTCACACAGCTGATGGGTTACGGATGCGGATTCCTTTCTGCATGGTGGAAGAGATGCGTACTGGGGCAGAGCGAATTCAGCGCATACAACAAGACTTTCTACAAATAAGACTTCCCCACAAAAAGAGAAGCCAATAATAATCTACTAATCAGTTATTATTATGGCAGAGAAACTAACCATTGCCAATTGGGCAGAAGAAGACAAGCCTCGCGAGAAACTGGAGCGCTTGGGAGCCTCAGCTTTATCCAATGCCGAGCTCTTAGGTATTCTGATTGGTTCGGGATCTACTGACGAAAGTGCCGTAGACCTGATGAAACGCATTCTGAAGGATTGCGACAACAACCTGAACCAGCTAGGAAAGAAGTCCATCAGAGAACTGACACAATATAAAGGAATGGGACCCGCCAAAGCCATCACTATCCTTGCAGCCTGCGAACTGGGCAAGCGCCGTGCTCTCGATAAGATTGGCACACGTCCCGACTTAGGCTCATCCCTTGCCATCTACAACTATATGCTTCCGAAGATGCAGGATTTGGACACAGAGGAAGCATGGCTCCTGATGATGAACCAGAACTTCAAGCTCATCAAAGCGAGCTGCATCTCAAAAGGCGGCATTACAGAAACGGCAACCGACATCCGGCTCATCATAAAAGAAGCGGTGCTCAACAACGCTACCATTATCGCCTTCTGTCACAATCATCCCAGCAACAATCCTCAGCCAAGCAAAGCCGATGATGTACTTACCCAGAAGATTGCCAAAGCCTGCGAAATTATGCGTCTCTTCTTTATGGACCATGTCATCATAACCGATGGTGCCTTTTATTCATATCACGATAAAGGTAAATTGTAGTCTATTTGGGGTATATTAGACCTTCTGCAAGAAAAAAACAGCTTTTCTTTTTGTTTTGTCTGCAATAATTATTATCTTTGTAGGCAAAAACAAAGATTATTATGACACAAGAAGAAAAGACAAAGATAGAAGAAAAGATCGTAGATGTGCTTAAGACCGTTTACGACCCTGAGATTCCTGTCAACATCTGGGACCTCGGTATGATTTATAAAATAGATGTGAAAGACGATGCCACCGTAGATCTCGACATGACCTTCACAGCCCCTTCATGCCCTGCTGCCGACTTCATTCTGGAGGATGTAAGAAGCAAGGTAGACAGCGTGGAAGGCGTAAAATCTGCCAATGTGAACCTTGTATTCGAACCGGCTTGGGATCAGAGTATGATGAGCGAGGAAGCTCGCGTAGAACTCGGCTTTGAATAAAGACAAAGCCGTTGAATTCTTCACTCTTCATTCTTCACTCTTCATTTAAATAGAATCGCTTATGAAAAATGTATATTTTCTCTCAGATGCGCACCTTGGCTCATTAGCCATTCCGCATGCCCGCATGCAAGAACGCCGCCTGGTCCGTTTCCTGGACAGCATCAAGACGAAGGCTGCGGCAGTTTATCTCCTGGGTGACATGTTTGACTTCTGGAACGAATATAAATATGTCGTACCAAAAGGCTATACACGTTTCTTAGGTAAGCTCTCGGAGTTGACCGATATGGGAGTGGAAGTACATTTCTTTACGGGTAACCACGATCTCTGGACCTATGGCTACCTGGAGGAAGAGTGTGGCGTTACCGTACATTACAAGCCTCAGACCGTAGAGATATACGATAAAGTATTCTATCTGGCACATGGAGACGGACTGGGTGACCCAGACAAGAAATTCAAGTTTCTGAAAAGAATGTTCCAGAACCAGACCTGCCAACGCCTCCTTAATGCGATTCATCCTCGCTGGGGAATGGCTTTGGGCTTGAACTGGGCTAAGCATAGCCGACTGAAACGTGCTGACGGAAAGGAAGAGCCTTATATGGGTGAAAAGAAGGAGTTCCTGGTGCGCTTTGCCAAACAGTATATGCAAGGCCACAAGGATATAGATTACTTCATGTTCGGCCATCGCCACATCGAACTGGATCTGATGTTGAGCAAAAAGACCCGACTGATGATTCTGGGCGACTGGATATGGCAGTTCACCTATGCCGTGTTTGATGGCGAACACATGTTTATGGAAGAATATGTGGAAGGCGAAAGCCAACCATAACAATAAAGGGCAGCTTTATGAGCTGCCCTTTATTGTTATCGCTGTATGCGACCTCCTGAAGAAGTCATGTTATTGATGATTTCTTCTTCTGTAACCAGATTCTGATCACCCGGAACCGTATTTTTTATCGCGCTTGCTGACAGTGAGAAATCCAGGCAATACTGGTTCTTGTCGCCCCACTTCTGATGGGCATGAATATAGGCAGCAATAAAGGCATCACCTACACCCATCGGGTCAACAATCGGCTCAATATCATAGATTCTTGTAGTATAGAGCTGATCTTCCACTGCATCATAGAGCAAGCCGCTCAAGGTATGATGACTGCTGGCAATCTGATTTCTTACCGCCATCAGCATCTTCTTACACTTAGGGAAGAGCTGATGCATCTTGCGGAAATACTTCTGATAAGCCTCCTTGTCAATCTCATAGTCTGCATCCAAAGCCTCGAAAGGAATATGAGGCACACCGCTGGCTACCTCCCACTCATTCTGGTCACCAAAGATGATGTCGCTATACTGCATCATCTGGAATAGCACGTCATGAGGTTCCAGACCATATCCCCAGAGATTCTTACGGTAATTGATGTCGCAGGCAATGGTCAACCCGTCAGAAACAGCAAGTTTGATGGCATCCATAGTTGACTCCATCGCATCGCGGCTGATAGCACAGGTAATGCCGGAGCAATGGAATACGGCAGCATCAGCCAGCACCTTTTCCCATTTCACCATTCCGCGCTTCAGCGTATAGAAAGAAGAATTCTTGCGGTCGTAAACCACACGGGAATTGCGCATTGCTACTGCCTCTTCGAAATAATAAGTTCCGAGACGTTCGCCGCCACGCACAACATGAGAAACATTCAGACCGTACTCTCTGAGATGCATCAACGCTGCCTCACCCATCTCACCGTATGGCACACGGGTTACATACTCTACATTATCGCCTAAATAAGCCAAAGAGATGGCTGCATTAGCCTCACTGCCACCATAATTGCCAAACATATGATGTCCCTGAAATAAACGTTGATAACCAGGCTTAGAAATTCTAAGCAATATTTCTCCGAAAGTTACAATCTTTGTTTTCATAATTCTAAAAATTTAAAAAGGTGAAGACCATTCACTTATGTTTCTAGTCTTCACCTTATTATATATAGCGTATGATTACTTGTTAGCAACCAACTCCATTGTATCGCGAGCGATAACAATCTCCTCGTCGGTAGGAACTACAACTACCTTCACCTTACTGTCGTCAGTAGAGATGATAGCTTCCTCACCACGAACCTTGTCATTTACTTCCTTGTTAATCTTGATGCCAAGATACTCCAGGTTCTTGCAAGAATCCTCGCGGAGGTCGGTCTGGTTCTCACCAACACCTGCTGTGAATACGATAGCGTCAACGCCACCCATAGCAGCTGTGTAAGCACCGATGTACTTCTTAATGCGATACTCATACATACGGAGAGCCAACTGAGCCTTCTCGTTGCCCTCGTTAGCTGCCTTTTCGATGTCGCGCATATCAGAAGAAATACCTGTAATACCGAGCACACCACTCTTCTTGTTCAGGAAGTCAGCCATCTCCTGTGGCTTCATGTTCAACTTCTCCATCAAGTAGGTAACGGCAGAAGCATCGATGTCACCACAACGTGAACCCATCATCAAACCAGCCAATGGGGTCAAGCCCATTGAAGTATCCAATACCTTACCGTTCAATACAGCAGCTACAGAGCCACCGTTACCGATGTGGCAAGTGATGATCTTAGAGTTGTTCTGGTCGAGACCGAGAATCTCGCAAACACGCTTAGAAACATAACGGTGAGATGTTCCGTGGAAACCATAACGGCGTACGTGATACTTCTCGTACAACTCGTAAGGAATTGCATAGAGGTAAGCGTAGTCAGGCATTGTGCTGTGGAATGCGTTGTCGAATACGCAAACCTGAGGAGTGCCAGGCATCAAAGAGTCTACGGCACGAATACCCTTCAGGTGACCTGCGTTGTGAACAGGAGCGAGGTCGCAAAGTTCCTCGATACCATCCTCTACGCTCTTGTCAACGATAACGCTCTCCTTGAACTTGTCACCACCCTGTACGACACGGTGTCCTACAGCGTCTATTTCTTTCAAATCCTTGATAGCGCCGATTTCCGGGTCGAGCAAGCACTTGAACACGAAGTTTACACCTTCCTTGTGGTCAGGCATGTCGTGCATGATCTGCTTCTTCTCGCCGTTAGGCAATTTCACCTTGATGAAAGCGTTATCAAGACCGATACGCTCTACACCACCCTGTGCCAATACAGACTCATCGTCCATATTATATAATTTGTACTTGATAGATGAACTACCACAGTTCAGAACCAATACTTTCATTTTGTTTTCAATTTAAAATTTATAGTTTACAGTCTATAGCATAAACCACCCATCTTACAGCAGCTTAGCCCTATAAACTGTTAACTGTTAACTATTAACTATATACTTACGCCTTCTTAGCATCCTGTGCCTGGCAAGCTGTGATGGCTACCATGTAGTAGATGTCATCAACAGAGCAACCACGAGAGAGGTCGTTTACAGGACGGGCAATACCCTGAAGGATAGGACCGATAGCGATGGCACCACCCAAACGCTGAACGAGCTTGTAGCCGATGTTACCAACCTCGAGGTTTGGAACTACCAATACGTTAGCCTTACCAGCAACGTCAGAACCTGGAGCCTTCTTGGCAGCTACCTCAGGAACGAGGGCTGCATCTGCCTGAAGTTCACCATCGAGATGAAGCTCTGGGAACTTCTCCTTAGCAATAGCTACGGCATCCTTTACCTTATCGATGATATAAACGCTCTTGCCAGTCTCCTTGTTGATAGCATCCTTTGCGCTACCCTTTGTAGAGAAGCTCAACATGGCAATCTGTGGATCAGTAATACCTGCCACTGACTGAGCTGTATGAGCTGTAGTATAGGCAATCTGAGCAAGCTGGTCTGCTGTAGGGTTTGGAGTTACAGCAACGTCACCCATTACTACAATGCCATCCTGACCATACTGCTTCTGGTCTGTGATGAGCAACATAGCACCACTTACGCAAGTGATACCTGGAGTGCACTTGATAATCTGAAGAGCTGGACGAAGTGTATCGCCAGTAGTGCTCAATGCACCAGAAATCTGACCGTCAGCGCCCTCAGTCTTGATAATCATACAACCGAGGTAGAGGTTGTTCTTAGTTACGAGTTCACGAGCCTGCTCTACGGTCATGCCCTTCTTCTTACGAAGTTCAGCGAGCTTCTCAGCATACTCCTCAGTCTTAGGGTTGTTTTGTGGATCAACGATAGTAGCCTTGTCGATGTTGTTAAGACCCCACTGAGCAGCGAGATTCTTAATATTGGCAGGGTTACCGATGAGGATGATGTCTGCGAGATCATCAGCCAAAACTTTATCGGCTGCTTTCAATGTACGCTCCTCTTCTGCTTCAGGGAGCACGATGCGCTGCTTGTCAGCTTTAGCGCGAGCTACGATTTGCTGTAATAAATCCATTTTACTTTTTAATATTTTATATATTTTGTTGTTTCCTAAGTAGATCTGTCAAAGTGTTAGGTGATGTTATCTTGTTTTTCACCTTTTTGCCACATCGACTTTGCAAAAGTACACATTTTCTTTGAAATAGCAGCGATTAAAATGTGTAAAAAAAGCTAAATCGGGAGATTATTCATATCGTAAAGGTTTACGTAGTAGGAAAAGTGATGAATTCTTCGTTCTTCACTCTTCACTTTACTTATATCATCTCCAGAGTAAGGATGCTTTCCAGTTCCTCAGCCGAGAGTCGGAGTTTGAACTCGCCCTTAATGGCCACGCTGATTCGTCCGGTCTCCTCGGATACGATGACGGCGATGGCATCACTGCTCTGTGATATTCCGAGAGCGGCACGATGGCGGAGTCCCAGTTCCTTCGGAATATCGAGGTTATGACTCACAGGCAGAATACATCCGGCTGCCATGATGCGCTTATTGCTCACCACCATGGCTCCATCATGAAGCGGCGAGTTCTTGAAGAAGATGTTCTCTATCAGCCGCTGGTTAATCTTGGCGTCTATCTCCTCACCCGTATCCATGATGTCCTTCAGTGGAACACCTCGCTCTATAACGATAAGAGCTCCTACGTATTTCTTCGCCATACTCATACACGCCATCACAATCGGCATGATGGTCTCCTTGTTAGCCTCCTTCTGGCTCTCCTTGCTGGAGTGGAAGAAGCGAACCAGCCGGCGCATACCTTTCTGCGAACCTATCTCATAGAGGAATCTACGAATATCCTCCTGGAAGATGACGATGAGGGCGATGACTCCCACGCTCACCAGTTTATCCAGGATAGAACCCAGCAGACGCATTTCCAGTATCTGACTCACAAAAAGCCAGATTAGCACGAAGAGCATGATGCCCACGAAGATGTTCAGTGAGCGCGATTCCTTCATCAGACGATAAACATAGAACAGCAGCGAGGCTACCAGGAGAATATCGAGAAAGTCTTTGATACCAAATTCTATCATGTGCGTCCCTCCTTCATTGCTTCTATTATCTTCACAGCCTCAGCAGCTTCTTTCACATCGTGCACTCTGAGGATGCTGGCGCCCTTCATCAGAGCGATGGTGTCGAGCACGGAAGTTCCATTGAGCGATGTCGTAGCATCTCCACCCAGCAGCTTGTATATCATACTCTTGCGGGAGATACCTACAAGCACAGGAAGTTCCAGTACGTTCAACTTCTCCATCTCATTATAAATCTGATAATTCTGGATGAGATTCTTGCCGAAGCCGAAGCCTGGGTCGAGGATGATGTCCTTAGCTCCCAGGTCGCGCAACTGCTGTACCTCTCTGGCAAAGCCCTTCATCATCGTTTCGAGCGTAGGCTGTACCGACATTAATATATAAGGTACCTTCAGTTCGCCCACCACACGGAACATTTCTGGATATTCCTCCTGTCTCTGCTCCAGCGGCACATTGGCGATGCCTGTGATTCCACCTTCTGAGACATCATTGATGATGTCAGCTCCCCACTCCTCGATACACTTACGTGCCAAGGTTGGGCGATAGGTATCTACGGAGACGGCAGCATCCGGTTGCTCCCTGCGAACGATGTCGAGAGCGAACTTCAGGCGTCTTCCCTCCTCCTCTTCCGATACTTCATCGGCACCGGGACGGGTGGAGAAAGCGCCCACATCAATGATGCTTCCACCTTCTTCTATAATCTGATTAGCTCTCTGAGCTATCTCCATTTCTGTCTGTTTTCTACTGCCAGAGTAGAAACTGTCGGGCGTAACGTTCAGGATGCCCATCACCTGAGGGGTACTCAAATCCATCAAGCGCCCCTTGATATTGATCGTATATTCCATCGGATTATAACTCTTTAAGCCACTTTTCACCTGACTTAGTATAAGTCCAAGCTATAAAACCAAGACCGAAAATCGAGCATACTAAAAAAAACAATGCCAAATAGCTCATAACTTTAATATTTTAAAACTCTATTGGCAGCATACGCAAAAACAGCTGTTGCAACTGCGCCAAAAACTAATACGGAAATATCACCTAATGAAGCCGTTCCATGCAAAAACGGCAACACGCCTCCAACCCCAGTTCCCGTAAATATCAACTGGGATAGATTATAGAAATAGCCTGCCAGCTTTTCCTTCCTTACTTTCGTTTTATCTTTTTCATCTCTACTACCCATAAAGAGCCTCACTTTCTAAAGATTCATCGAATATTTCTGCAAAAATAGAAAGAATATTCGAGATTACCATCATTTTTTGGGAAAATTGTTTGTTATGTCCATAATTTAGATTACTTTTGCACCCAAAATAACAGTTATAGACTATGGATATTTCAGAACTCTATCAGATTTACCAAGCGCACCCAGTGATTACCACTGACAGCCGCGACTGCCCAGAGGGCAGCATATTCCTGGCTTTGAAGGGCGCATCGTTTGATGGCAACAAGTTTGCCGACATGGCTTTGGAGAAAGGCTGTGCCTATGTGATTGTTGATGAAAAAGAGTATGCCAAGGAAGGCGACGAGCGCTACATCCTCGTAGAGGATTGCCTCACCACCTTCAAGGAATTAGCCCGTGAGCATCGCCGCCACTTCGATATTCCTGTAGTAGGAATCACCGGAACCAACGGCAAGACCACCACCAAGGAGCTCGTCTCTGCTGTTCTCGGCGAGAAGTTCAACGTGATGTTCACCCAGGGTAACTTCAATAATGATGTGGGCGTACCAAAGACGCTCTTCCGTCTCTCTCCGGAAAACGAGATTGCTGTTGTAGAGATGGGTGCTTCCCATCCTGGTGACATCCGGAAACTCGTGGAATACGTGGAGCCAACCTGCGGTATGATTACCAACGTAGGCCGTGCCCACCTGCAGGGATTCGGCAGTTTCGAAGGCGTGAAGAAGACCAAGGGAGAGCTCTATGATTACCTCGCAGCCAACGATGCCCTCGTCTTCATCAATGCAGACAACGAGCATCTGATGCAGATGGCCGAGCAGCGCAACATCAACCGCCTCATCACCTACGGCAAGGATGAGAACTGCGATGTATGGGGAGAAGTCATCTCCTGCGCTCCTTTCCTGAAGTTCCGCTGGCGCACCGAGAGTTTCGACTGGCATGAGGTTCAAACTCATCTCATCGGCTCTTACAATATCGACAACATGCTTGCCGCCATCACCATCGGTCTTCATTTCGATGTGAAGCCTCAGCAGATAGATCATGCCCTGGAGAACTACATCCCAAGCAACAACCGTTCGCAGTTGGAAGAGACGGCGCACAACAAGCTGGTGGTGGATGCCTACAATGCCAACCCATCAAGCATGGCAGCCGCCATCGAGAACTTCCGCGTGATGGATGTGCCTCATAAGATGGCGATTCTCGGACAGATGGGCGAGCTCGGCGAAGTGAGCCACGAGGAGCATCAGAAGGTAGTAGACCAGTTGCAGGCAGCCGGTCTGGAGAATGTATGGCTGGTAGGCGATGAATTCAAGGATATTCCATGCAGCTACCGCAAGTTCCAGAATGTAGAGGAAGTGAAGGAAGCACTCAAGGCGAACCAGCCTCACGACCATTACATCCTCATCAAGGGCAGCAACAGCGTGAAGCTCTTCCAGCTTCCGGAGTTGTTATAAACGGTTATTATCGTACAACTAAAAGGTGTGTAGTTGTACGATTATAGGGTGTTGCCACTAGGCTCGGCAGATGTGCTGACTGCAGTCGGCAGACCTGCTGACTAGGCTCAGCAGAGCTGCTGAGCCTAGTGGGAATCTCTTAGAAACAGCCTCCTTGAACCTGATATTCCGACTTCTTGAACCTGAGCAAACGTATTCTTTCACTTACTCAGTCGTATTTGTAAGCTTGTTCAATCATATCAGTAGGCTTATTCGGACGGCTCATTGAGTTCACTCAGGCACATTGTTTCGCTCACTCAACAGGCCCACAGCCCCATCTACATGAACTCTGCAACAGCTTTTTAAATACAAAAGGATTTAACTGTACCATAAGCATTTACATCATTATGAGTTTTACGTAACGAAGATTTCATAATGCAAAGATACGATGAATATTTGTAAACGGCAAACATTTATCGGAAAAAAGTATCAGACACAACATTCATGTCTAATATGCATTTTAGCAAAGTTTGAAGGACAGAAATATGCATTTTAGCAAAGTTTAGAGAACAAAAATATGCATTTTAGCAAAGTTTAAGCATCGTAACCTACTGGTTTTAAAGATTTTATTGTAATTTTGTAATCGAAATAAGAAATAATCCTCAAATAGAGCAACTATGGTAGATGAAAAAGTGATATTGCAAGTCTTGGCTGAGCAACAGGAATATGTTCAAAGTTATGAACCCCAAAAGTGGGTCGGCCGATATGAAGAAAACCTTTTTGAATTAGATAGTCCGCTTGCACAAGTGGTTATCGGTGTGAGACGAAGTGGCAAATCAACACTTTGTCATAAGGTTTTATTGGAGCATCATGTGAAATACGGGTACGCCAACTTTGACGATGATCGCTTGGCTAAGTTGAAAACAGAAGACTTGAATACCGTTCTCTCTTGCATCTATCAAGTGTATGGCACGGATATCAAATATATATTTTTAGATGAGATTCAAGATGTAGATGGATGGCACTTATTTGTCAATCGTCTGCTCCGCAGCAATTTACATTTAGTGGTGACTGGCAGCAATGCAAAATTGTTGAGTGGCGAGCTTGCCACTCATCTCACGGGACGTTACAATGAGATTCACTTGTTCCCTTTCTCCTTTTATGAATATTGCATGTTTCATCATGTTGACCTTGTTGGCATCACTACCAAGGCTGACGCTGAAAGAAAGCGAGCCTTTTTGGACTACATCGCCGATGGAGGATTTCCTGAGATGCAAAATATGCGCAACAAGCGTGGCTATGTACAAAGTTTGATGGAAGCCATCGTTACCAAGGATATACAGCGCCGTTTCAACATACGCAACGTTAATGCTTTGCGAAAGATAGCCAACCACCTTATTAACAATGTTTGCCAAGAGGTAAATTATGATGATTTAGCAAAAATCCTGAGCATGTCGGATGTAACAGTTAAGAAGTATGTGGATTATCTGCGTCAAGCTTTCCTTATACAACTACTCACCAAGCATTCCTTCAAGAGTAAGGAGCGCATCAGAAATGCCAAGGCTTATATCGTAGATTCTGGTCTTCAAAATAATCGTGACAATGCGTTTGCAGCAGAGAACATTGGGTGGCGCTTGGAAAATGTCGTTTACATTGAGCTTTTGCGCCGATGCACAAACTCTTTTTTGGACATTTATTATTACAAGGAGAGTCCACGTTCTAAGGAAATCGACTTCGTTGTATGTAATCAAGACAAGGCAGTGGAACTCATTCAGGTAGCCTACGATATAGAGGGAGAAAAAACTTTCAAGCGAGAGACGGATTCGCTCATCAGAGCCTCTTCTGTCTTGCGTTGTGATAAGTTGACTCTCATTGCTTTTACCAGCACTCGTGATTATAAGATTGACGGTAAAAGCATCCGCATTGTGTCGGCCATAGACTGGTTGCTGGGACGGAAATAGTCTTCAATAACAGTATCAGACATTCAATAAAAAAGTATCTTAGGATACTTGCTCATGTATCTTAAGATACTTGGCAATGTATCCTAAGATACTTTGCAATATAGCTTCATGTGCCCATGAAGCCTGTTTCATCGGCCAACGAAATAAGTTTCATCTCTGGATGAAGCCTACTTGCTGCACATCCCCAGAAAATACTTATGAATCTCCAGACTTTCGTTCAATTCAGGATGGAAGGCGGTAACGAGCTGGTTACCCTGACGGGCAGCCACAATCTTGCCATCTACTTCAGCCAGAACCTCAGCATCTCCCCACACCTCTTTAATATAAGGAGCACGGATGAAAGTCATTGGGATGTTGCCCTCGATGCCCTTCATCGGAGCCTCGGTATAGAAACTGCCCAACTGGCGACCATAGGCATTTCTCAAAGCCGTGATGTCCATCGAAGCTATGCGCTGACTAGGCTCGCCCTCAATCTTCTTGGCAAGAAGAATCAAGCCGGCACAGGTTCCATAAACTGGCAAGCCGGCAGCAATCGCCTCCTTCACAGGCTCCATCAATCCCAGTTCATTCAAGAGTTTCGCCTGAGTGGTACTCTCACCGCCCGGAATAATCAAGCCATCCTTAGGCTGGTCCCAATCCTTCAACTGGCGAACCTCGAAACTATCCACGCCCAACTGAGCCAACTTCTGTCTGTGCTCAGCAAAAGCGCCTTGTAAAGCTAATACTGCTATTCTCATAACATACTTATCTAATATAAAAGCCCCTTCTTGTGCAGGAGGGGCTCTTATCCGTTATCTCATTTATTACTTACCTCTTTCAGCCATGAGCAAAGCAATCTCCTGCTCATTGATACCTACCATTGCCTCGCCGAGGTCCTCGCTCAACTCAGCCAGCATCTTAGGGTCGTTGTAGTTGGTAACAGCCTTCACGATAGCCTGTGCACGCTTAGCAGGGTTACCGCTCTTGAAGATACCAGAACCTACGAATACACCCTCAGCACCGAGCTGCATCATCAGGGCAGCATCAGCTGGAGTAGCCACACCACCGGCAGCGAAGTTAACCACTGGCAACTTGCCGTTCTCATGAACATACTTCACCAGGTTGTAAGGAGCCTGCAACTGCTTGGCTGCCTCGTAAAGTTCATCCTCGCTCATAGAAACCAGGCGGCGGATTTCGCTCTGCATCATACGCATGTGGGTAACAGCCTGAACCACATCACCTGTTCCTGGCTCACCCTTGGTACGGATCATGGTAGCACCCTCAGCGATACGGCGGAGCGCCTCGCCCAGGTTCTTGGCACCACAAACGAATGGCACGTCGAACTGAGTCTTGTCGATGTGATAAACATTATCAGCTGGAGAGAGCACCTCGCTCTCGTCAATATAGTCGATTTCGATAGCCTGAAGAATCTGAGCCTCAGCGAAGTGACCGATACGGCACTTAGCCATTACAGGGATAGAAACAGCCTCCTGGATACCCTTAATCATCTTAGGGTCGCTCATACGTGAAACGCCACCTGCTGCACGGATATCAGCTGGAATACGTTCCAGCGCCATTACTGCGCATGCACCTGCTGCCTCTGCGATTTTTGCCTGTTCTGGAGTTGTTACGTCCATAATCACACCACCCTTGAGCATCTGAGCCAAGTTGCGGTTCAATTCTTGTCTATTTTCTGCCATAATTCTTATATTTTTATTCAATTACGGCTGCAAAGGAAACATTTTTCAGCGAAATAGCAGAAAAATGTTCCATTTTCTGCAAACATTGAGTCATTTTGTATAAAGAGAGATTCGCAAATATATAAGAGATATTCCTGAATATATAAAGAGGAGGAAAGTTGTTAAAATTACTAACTCATAGTTTTTTGATGCGAAAGTTATAGCTTTTTGGCTAGAAACTATAAACTTTCAACTATAAACTAACTTATCCTTTCTGCCTGAAAGCAGAAGGCGTTACCCCTCTCATCTTCTTGAAGAACTTGGTGAGATGAGCCTGGGATGAGAAGCCGAAGGTATTGGCTATCTCCTGCACCGTATGCGTGGTGGTAGAAAGCTCGCGCTCTATCTCCTTCACGATGTATTCATCGATGATTGCCTTCGGCGTCTTGCCGGAGATGCGGCGGGTAACCTGAGCCAGATAACGGCCACTCACATTCAACTGGTCGGCATAGAAATGAACATCGCTATAAGTGCGGCAGAAGTTATTCACCTGCGAGATAAACTGGTTGTAGAGCTCGGAACTCCTGCCCTGCAGATTGCTCTGGCGCACGAGTTCTACATTGATGAAATCCTGCGCCATCGCCAACGCCTCCTCCATCTTCTTGCCCTGATTCAGATAGACGGCAAGAGCTGAAGAGAAACGGTTGATGAGACCATGCGAATTGGCATTGTCGAGGCGATAAATCCGGAGTCCCTGCTTCTCGGCAAGGCTCAGCAGTTTGGAGTTCTGAAGAATGATGTCGCTCTCCTTCTTGCGTGACACGACGACAGAACAGAGCGGCAGCAGACGGTATTTGATCTGGCTCACCACATCTTCCGTCATCAGCGCATCGCCCTGGCTCGACCAGATGGCAGGGGCATAGATGATATGGGCAGGACGGTATTTGGTCAGCGCATCGATGACCACATTCAGCGTTTCCACCCTGCGTATCATACCAATCTTCACAATATCAGGCTGCACATCGTTCATGATAGCCTCAATCTGCCCCGAAACAATCTCGGCAGGAATATCGAAGAACTCCTGAATACCGAGCGTATTCTGCACAGTGATGCTGGTTATTGCCGAAACAGCATAACCGCCCAACTCGGCAATCGTCCTGATGTCCGCCTGCACACCAGAGCCTCCGGTGCTGTCTGAACCTGTAATCGTTAATATCATATCCTTAAACTTTGAACCCGATGATAAGTTTGAGGGCAAAGATACAAAAAAAGAGCGAATAATCCGCAGAATTTGCAGATAATTCGCTCTTTTTTTTTATTCTTCAGTGAGATCTTTACAATCCTTGAGTATCTTAGCAGGAACCTCATTGCAACGCTTGTAGCGGCAGATGTCGGTAACATCGTTCTTGGCGGTCCATATCATGGAACCCGATGCCAGGAGGCGGGTTACGAGATAACTCTGGTTCCAGTCGCCCTTACCGTTATCATAGCTTCCGCTGATGATGTAACCCTGGTATGGATCGTTCTCGATAGCGAACGAACCGGTGATATGGCGACCATACATACTGTCAAACTTCTGATACATCTCGAAAGTCTGGTCCTTGCGGTTGAAAACGATGTAGCAGTATGTGCCCTCAGTAAGAGGTTCACCGTTCCACTCAGCCAACTCCCATGTGCCATGAAGATTGGCAGGTGTAACTTCCAGAGAACGCTCCTCCGGTTCCTCATCATCGCTGCTGCAGGCTGCAAAGCCGCAGGCAAACAAAGCAATCACCAGGAGGGTGAAGAGTTTTTTCAAATATTTCATTGTCTTGGTATTTTTTTCTTTTTTACTTTTTTTCCCTTTTACCTTTTTAACTTTACAACGACCTGTATCGTTCTGTCAGACGGACGGGCATCCAAGCCCTCCAGAATAACAGGGAAGGTGAAGGATTCGGGCATCGTAGCCGGAATCTTATCGGCTATGATGGTGATGACGAGGTCAGCCTCATCACCCGGTTCTATCACCTCAGGCTCTGTTGTAAGACGGGCATAAGGAGGAAGAAGGAGGCTGGATATACGGAGCGGCTTGTCGCCGCTGTTTCCGCAAAGGATGCGTGCCTCAGGCTCTGTGCCCGGCTTTACCTCTGTGATACTTGCCTTCGCCTGTTTCAGTCTGAGTGCGCCCATCTTGTGCGGATAGCGTGCCCACTGGTCAGCACCCGGCAGCACCTTTCCCGTTAAGGCAAGCTTAACGGCAGGCTGTCCCTCTACCTCTTTCAGATAGAGATAAGCACCCGTATTGATGGTGCCCGGATAGCGGTTAGGCGTGAAGGTGAGCTGCACCTGACAGGTATCGCCAGGCTTCATCACATCGCCCTTGACATAAGAACTGGTACATCCACAGGTGGTTCTCACCTGTGTGATGTGCAGTATCTTCTTGCTCACATTCTTACCCACGAAGGTGAAGGTGCGAGGCGCATCGTCCTCGGTCATCGTACCCGCATCGATAAGCGGATGCTCAAACTTCAGCAGTTCCTTCTGCGCATTCACCGTAACAGGCAAAGCCAGGAAGAAAAGCGATAGGAAAGCAAATATCTTCATATTACATCCAATTACATCCAACCATTGTTACCGGCACTCTTTCTAACGGTCACAACTACGGTCTGTCTGGTACCATCGGCAGCTGTTACGGTGAGCGATGTGCTTCCGGCAGCGAGTCCCTTCACGGTGAGCGTTTTGCCTTCTACCGAAGCAGAAGCTACGTTGCCATTCACTACTGAGCAAGAGAAGCCCTCTGTCTGACCTGCGAAATATGCAGCGAGGTTGAGAGAAACAGTCTTCTCGATGCCCACATACACGTTAGGCAACTTCATATCAGAACTGAATTCCTTGTTCTTGATGTAATTCAAGAGCTTAGCTGCATCAATCAGACCAGCACCCATCTTGCCGATGTACTTAGAGAGCTGTACAATCTCTGGCGAAGCACCTACGGTAGTATGGTTCATGTAGTAGGTCTTGGTTGCACCATTCTGATAATGACGATCCAATTCCTTCACAGATTTTTTCATCAGGGCTACGAAGTCGGCAGCACGATAATGACGGTTCGTCTTGGCTGCATAAGCGAGACCCAAGGCAGCCACACCAGAAACGTGAGGACAAGCCATAGAGGTTCCCTCCATGTAGCCGTAAGCAGGCCGACCGTTCTTAATCATCGTAGAGAGCACAGCACCTTTCTGCTTGGTTGTCTCTGTCTCTGCCCAGTATTCATCTTCCTGCTCGCCAATCTTGCTGTAATATTCCAAGTCGCCACCAGGAGCGCTCAGGGTTACGAGCGAACCGTAATCAGTGTAGCAGGCTGGAGTATAGTCGGCAGCTAATGAAGATACGCTGACGCACTTAGAGTAAGCACCTGGGAAAGCAGGATTGCCAGCATACTCGTTACCGGCTGCGAAGACAGGAATACCGCCGTCGATGACACCATTAGGCGAACCGGCATTGTTGATGAAGTAATCCAAAGCCTCCTTCTCCAAAGGATAAGTCTCTGCCCACTCCTTCTCGGTAGCAGGACCCGGAGTATAACCATTGATGATACTAGACTCTGAAGAGTTGTAACCCCAACTGCACTGCAGGATGACTGCACCATTATCGGCAGCATATTTGATGGCTCTTGCCTCGCCTGCCAAGGTTACACTGTTCTGACCGGAGAATACCTGGCAAGACATAATCTTGACACCAGAGTTAGGAGTTCCGTCACCACCGGCTACACCGCAAACACCAATGCCATTGTCATTGACGGCTGCAATGGTACCAGCTACGTGAGTACCGTGACCAGAATCGTTGGCATCAGTCCAGGTAATATCGCCGCTCTCGGTTACGAAATTATAACCGTGAAGGTCGCCTTCGTATCCGTTGCCATCACCATCAGTCTTGGCTCCCTGAACACTTTCGCCCGGGTTGCACCACATGTTGGCTGCCAAATCAGGGTGCGTATACATCACACCCTCATCGAGAATAGCCACGATGATAGAAGGATCGCCTTTACAGGTCTTCCATGCCTCAAGTGCATTTACGTCACATCCTGCCTTAGCACCCACCTGATTATTGTTGAGCTTCTCAAAGTCATAGTTGCCCTCACCCAGGTTACGGTAGTGCCACTGGCTGGCAAAGCCTGGGTCGTTTGGCTCGCCCTCGGCTGCTGCTGCGCGGGTAGACTTCTGCTGAAGTGCCTTATCGCTGAGATAGATGCGCTTGCTGTCAGTATTATAAGCACGCTTGATGCGGCCGTTGGTCTGAACCTTTGAGATTTCACCCAACTGCTTCAGTCGCTCGGCAGCCGCCTTCAGGTCGGTTCCCTTATTAAACTTCACCGTATACCAGAGGTGGAGTCCCGCCTCGCGGGTTCTTGCCTCAGTATTTGCATCTACCGGGAACACACGCTCGAAGCTGTAGCTTCCCAGGATGTCGAGCACCTCGTCGGTAGAAGGAATACCCGAACGGGTAGCCTTTCCGGAGCGGGTCTTGCTCAGTTGTGCCTGGTCGAGGATATCGCTCATTTCCGGACTGAACTTAATCAGCAGTTCACCCGCCTCAGCATCTGCCGGGATGGTGATTTCTGAATTGCCGTCAGAAGAGCCGATGGTTGACAGGCTGTCCGAACAGCCAGTCAATGCCAATGCGACCATTGCTATATAGAAAAACTTTTTCTTCATTGTTTGCTTCTATATTGTTTTTATGTTTATCTTACTTTTTCTTAGTTCTCCTGTACTTAGCCATCAGCGCAGCTTCATTAATATCGCCTGCTGCCACGTATTTGCGGTAGTAGAGCGGATAAGCTACACCCGAAACCTCCCACTTGCTGCCTGGGTCGCTGGTTCCGTAATAGTAGTCGTAGCTGTAGCTGTCTTCTGTCATATTAGAAAAACCAACGGCAGCGCCATCGCTGTTCTTACCCTTAGGCTGCTGGTTGAAGATCATGATAGAAGGAGTCCATTCTACCAGATGTGGATGATAAAGAATCCACTTTGGCACCGCACCTGTCAGGAAGTTAAGGTTGAGTGACAACTGACGGCAGTTTGGCAATACACGTGGCACCTGGTAAGGATAAACCTTCTCACTAACTACAGAACCGTCCTTGTGTTTGCAGGTTACAGGATTACTCCTGTCTGAGAGCAACCACTTGCAGGTATCGCCTACCAGCTTGTCGAGATAATCTTCCTTGTTGGTAGAGAAGTCAGACCTGCTGTATCGGGTAGCCTTGCCGGCAGCATCCAGTGCCTCAGTCATCTCTTCATCGGTAGGAAGTTCACCCTCCAGGAAGCAGTAAGACAACTCCAGTGTATTCAACTTATCCCATGTCAGGAGTTTGAGAAGCGCCTGGCGGTCTGCGGTTCCGGCATTTACCTTACCATACAGTCCGATAGGATAGTTATTATAAACATAGACGCCTGATGCGTTCTTTTCTCCCAGCGAAGCGATGTTGGTGACAACATCCGTACGGCGCTGTGCATAGAGGATGAGATTGCGCAACTTAGGGAAGTTCTTCTCGTTGACGATATTGGTGATATCCGACAACTTGTTGAAGTTGTTACTTACCAGGTTGAGCGTTTCAAGACTCTTGCCCAGATTAACAAAGTTAGCAGGCAACTGAGTCAGGCCATAAGCCTGAACGGTAAGATTCTTCAGATACTTCAGCGAGCAGATTTCATCACCGAGCTTCACCTCACGAATCTGGTTGTTCTCGTTAGCTGCAACAGAGAATGACTCCAGGAACTTGAGGTTGCCCACTTCCTTAGGAAGAGTTTCGCCACTCTTGAGGTTGAACATGCTGAACTTGACAGAACGTACACGTCCTAAAGCCTCTGGATGCTCCTTCACGAAAGCATCAGTAGCTTCCCAGAGCGTTACGCCGCTCCAGTTGCGCATGTTATCGCTGGAATCGAAGGTAGCAATGCTACCCAGTTTCTGGTTGATCATGATGACAGAGAGAGAGTCACCGGCACGGTTGTCCTCAATCTTTGGTGCTGCCTTCTGACGAACGGTCAGGATAACATCATCTATAGGTTTTCCATCTGCATCTACCAGCTGGTCTTCAGCCTTGACTGGCACGAGATGAACCTTAGCCACACGAACGGCAGGAACCACGTTCATCGCCCAGCGGAACTTGAACTTCACGCTGCGAGGACGCGCCTTTCTATCAAGTACGATTCCGAGATTGGTACCTGTCAGTTTATCCTCATCCTTGCTATTCAGAAGCCAACCTTCACGCTCGCTCTCGTTTTCTGCCTTCTCGGCATCAGTCATATCACCCTCGAAAGAATACTCTATCTTACCGATTTTGCATTCCACATTGGCAGAAATCAGACTCTCGAAAGCACGCTTATCGTATGATTCTGAATTTTCGATTTCTACAGTTGGTTCCTTGATGTCAATCTGCTTACCATAACCAAACTGTTTTACGGAAACGGTGCGGCGCTGACCGTTATCGCCGATAAAGACGATATCGGTAGTACGGCGTCCGTTCATCAGAGTAGAGTCAACTACCACAGTTGCAGTAGTAGAACCCACGCCATTGGCAGGAGTGAGCATCAGCCAAGGCTCATCCACGTTAGCCACCCAATTCTGTGAGGCAGCAATGGCAAGCTGTTCGCTACCGCCCTCAGCTGCTATTTCAATCTGCTCCTTGTCGATGGCGAGTCCGCCTGGGATATCTACATCATCGCTATCGCTGCAGGATGCAGTCATCAGACCTGCACCCAGAACGAGGAGCCATGTAAGTTTATTAATATATTTCATATTATCTTACTTTCTATTCGTTTAATTTTCGAGATCCAAAGCATCGCAACCGCGGATGTCCTGATTCTTGTCGTAGAACAGCTTATACATACCTGCCTTGATGTATGGGCAGACGCTGGTTACATCGATAGAGATGTTAGGGTTGTCTGCGATATTCAGGATATAAAGGTGAGAGGTCAGTGTCTCTTCTACCCTACGGATATCGTTGGAACCAATCTGGAACTGGATCAGGCTCGGACAGGTTGTGATTCCTGTAGGCCATGTACGCAGGCAACGCTGGTCGTTATTCTCATCACGCTGGTGGTTGATGGCAAAGGCACGGAGCACGGCACTGTTCAATGGCTGGGTTGGCACCTCGGTGAAGCAGTTGTAGCTCAAGTCCATATTGGTAATGTATGGCAATGTGGTTGAGCGGAAGTCATCAGAGAGGGATGTCAACTTGTTGAATCGGAGGTCGATGACCTGCAACAGATAAGCCTTCTTGCCCTTGATGGAACCCTTAGGGATGGTGCGCATCTGGTTGCCGCTCAAATCGATGGTTGTGATTGGCGAACCGGCAGTAAACAGCTCTGAAGGGAACTTCTCTATCTTATTGTTTGACAGACTGACTGAAGCTGCATTAATACCCTTGTAGGGATGACTATTATCTACACCTGTAATCTCGTTGTAAGAGAAGTCTACAGAACCCATCTCGCGAACAGAACTTGCATCGAAGATATTCGGAATCTTCTTCAGTTTGTTGTGGGCGAAGGTCAGACTCTCTACATCATCTGTAAAGGCACAGAGATTAGCAGGAACCTCCTCAATCTGGTTGTTGTTCAGATAGAGTGAAGAAAGCGCTACCTCAGAACCGAACGGATGCAACTTCTTGATGTTGTTGTAAGCCAGGTCGAGCAGACCGAGGTTCACCATCTTGCTCAAGGCAGATGACGCTGGGAACTCCTCCAGGTTGTTGTAACTCATATAGAGAATCTGGAGTGTCTTACCGGTCTTCTCGTTAGCCAGACGGGTCCAGTCGTTTCTCAACTGGTTGGCAGAGATTCCCTTGCATCGTGCCAGGTTCATCGCCTGCAATTTAGGGAGATTATAGTAGAAGTCTGGAATGCGACTGATCTTCGGACAGTTGTAAAGTTCGATATCGGTCAGGTTTTCCATCTTATCCCAATCCTCATCCTTAAACTCCTGCGCAAACTTACCATAAACAGGATCGTTAGCATTGTAGAACTTCGCACAAACCTCATCGGCTGTGATAGAAGAGTTACCGATATAGAACTGCTGCAACTTGGTCAGGCGATAGATGGCCTTAGATACACCTGTAATCTTGTTGGTCAATGTACCGATCTGCGCATCCTTCAGGTTGATGCGGCTGTCCTTCTTGATTCTGTTCTTCGGTGCCACCTTAGGATCTGAGTTGTAGCTTTCTACAATCATATCCGACATGTTGGCACGTGGGTCATACTTCAGGAACTTATTCTCATAGTCGTGACGCATGCTGCTCTTCTTTGCTGCAGTCAGACTGTTTGCATCATAATCATTGAAGATGTTGGCACCAATCTTCTCATCGTGAGAACCGAGGTTGAGCACCTGGAGTTCTGTCAGCTGTCCGATGGCATCAGGTACGATTCCCTTTGCACCGAAACCGGCGATGATGAGACCGATGACACGGCCGTTGCTGTTGAGCGTTACGCCCGGCTGTTCGCCCCACATATCGAGTTCCTTATTGAAGTTCCAGTTAGCTCCCTTGAAGGTAGCATCGCCATAGAAGCTCCACTCCTTACCCTGGAGAGATTCCCAGATAGCCTTCAAAGCCTCATAGTCCTTGATATACTCCTTTGTCTTGGAAAGGAGGATAGGCACCTGCGCTTTATCATTGAGTTGATTGTCCTCTATAATGAAAGCCTCACCCTTTACAGGCTGAGTCTCATACTTGGTCTTCACCGCACCTGTCTTGCCGTAGGTGGTATAAGAGGTAACCTGATAAGTACCGGCAGGCAGCCATACGGTAGAATCGCAGTAAGCTGTACCTGTGTCCCTATACTTATCGTTCTCATTGTCTGGATTCTGATGCTCTTCGCTAGACTCCTTATATTTCACCTTCAGTTCAGGGAAGGTATAGGTCTCACGGGTAAAGAGGTTGGTTACGCTGACATCAACGAGACGGATGTTAGAGAAGAGATACTCAGTACCACCGGCACGGGTCTTCTCCCACTCCTTCACGAGATTGAACTTCACCTTACCACGTTCCACAGTCTCCACCATGAGGTTCTGTACTTCCAGACCGCCACCTACTACAGTGAATGTTTCGCCGGCAGAAGAAGCCAGCAACTCCTCTTCTACAGCATCATAGAGATAGAAACCGATGACGGTGTAAGTACCCGAAGCGAGTTGCAGTTTTTCACTTCTCAGACCATACTCAGCATTCTCTGAATTATAAGAATTGAGCACCAGTGTCTGAGACACAGTTGTACCGTTGTGCTCCATGACCACCTTGATTTTCTTGGCATCATCCAGTTTCTCAAGTTTGTCAAGGGCAGTAGCACGGGTAGCTCTTGAAGAAACCTTCTTGCTGAGTTTGAACTGCACATATCCGTATGTGCCGTCCCAACCCTCGGTTTCATCATCCGAGCAACTTGTTGCTGCAAAGGTCAGGAAAGAGACCAAGAGCAACAAGAGTGCCTTTGAAAATATTTTCATTCTGTTCATTACTTTCTAATTTTTCTGATAGAAGTATGTTTCTTACTCATTCCCTCACCAGGAGATTCAACAACAAGAACCTTTACAGGAGTTCCGTTGTCCTGGAATACCATAAACATTGGAGTAGCTTCTGGTACTTGTACAAAGAATATCCAATTCTCCTTTTCGTCTTGTGAAGCCTCTGCGTTAACATCATTTCCGTTGAAATCCTTAACTGTAAGATAGCCTGTCTCCATCATAGTGGTAGGGTCCCAATCCTTGATATTAGGATTAACTGTAAGAGAGCTTCCTGCTTCTGACTGAGCGACATATATTTCGTCACCATTGTAGCCAAATGTTCCTGATATGATAGAACCATACTTTGATTTATCCTTCTTGCACTCTACTGGCAAGTAGTTCATCTTCAAGATTGATGGTGCTGCAGACTGATCATCAGCAGAAGAGTTGGCCTCCTTCTGTACAACATCCATCAGGAAGTAGCGGTCGTAATCGCTCTTCACAGTTGTAAAGTTGTTCTCAAGCATTTCATCGAGACCGTTTTCGAAAGTTGCGTAAACGCTCTGTGGCAATGCATAAACCAGGAACTCACGGCTTCCGCTGCTCAAGGCATCAATAGTGAGTTTAACGTCACCCTTCTCACCATGCAACTTCACAGCACCAGTTCCATCCTCGAACAAACCATTCTCCGTGTTCTCGAAGACTACCAGCTGATAAGCATCACCAAAGGTCTTGAGGGTGAAAGGAACGAAGTTGTGGAAGGTGAAAGCGTTGGTATCACCACCATTCAGGCTAGAACCATTCTGAGTGAACACCTTACCGTCGAGTGATACATTCCATACTGCCCACTGTGAAGAGGTTGGATAAGTAACATCCATGGTGCTGGTGGTCATACCATTATAGATAACAGGTACGGTTACAGCAGCCTTGCCATCCTCAGAAGTGAAGGTGATGGTGTAGTTGCCGTCCTTAGCGATGGCATACTTAGCACTTACACCCTGATTCTCCTTGAAGGAAACTCCGCCTACAGCATCCTTGTTAGGTGTACCTACCAGGAAGCCGCCTTCCAAGTCTACCCAAGCAGGAGTATTGGTAACAGCAAAACGGAAGTTTGACTTTACAGTAAACTTGGTGTATACATTGTAACCTACAGTGATACCTGTCTCGGTGATATCATTGCCAGCCGCATCGTAAACCTTCAGTATATGGTCGGCAGCCGAACGCTTAACCTCAGCGATGGCAACCTTCTGACCACCCATGCTCAGGAAGAGCTGAGCCACGCTCATGTCATCGCTGGCATCATCAGCAGTAATCTTAACCTTGATGGTCTGCTTGCCTGCAGTACCATTGAGTACGAAGGCGTCTGTTTTCTCGCCCTGCACCAGTTTACACCAGATTTTGTCTGAAGAAAGGCTCCAGCTCTCGTTGGCATCGAAGGTGAAGTCCAACTCAGCGCCAGCAGCACCACCGATAGGCTGTACCTGTGGGAACACAGGAGTTACGGCATCGTCATCGCTGGAACAAGCTGTGAACAGAGTCACTGATACCAGCGCCATCAATACGAGCCAATATTTTGAAATCAATGTTTTCATTTTCTTTTTATTCTACGATTAATATCCTTGTTCTTTCAATTTTTCTGCCTCTGCATCGCTGATCCATTCATACATGGTGATGAAGGTTCCTACGTTGCCGTAGGTTGAACCATCCTTGTTGTCAACACTCATGTTGACATACTGCAATACATAGTTCTGGCAGGTGTTATAATAAGAGGTATAGAGAGAAGGCTGGCTGATGCGCAACTTGCCGTCTCCATAGATGGTACCGAACGCCTCGCCGGTCTCACCGGCTATCTGGTCGTCCATCTCTACCTTTGGCTCAAGAATGTTCTTGGTATTGAACTTCAACTTCAGGTTGTAGCCCTTATAGTAAACATCCTTCAGCAGAACGGTATTCTCCTCGCCTTCCACTACCTCGGTCTTGATCAGACGGTTGGTTACGTTGTTCAGATACTTGCTGTAGAAGGTAGATGTAACCATGCACCAGCCAGAGAAGTTGTGGATATCGAAAGGACAAGACTTCTGCATTACCACGTGGGCATAGTCCTTATAGAGATCTGTCCAGTTATACTTCTCCGGAATCACCAGCTTCAGGGTGAAGCCCAGAGAGTCGGTCTTGCCGATGTTATCATAGATACCCTGAACCTTCACATTTCCTACCATCTCGCCCGCCTTGATTGTAACGGTGTTGTTGAGGATGCGGTAATGCTTACCCTCGATGGCATTGCTCTGCTTGTCTACTACCTCCACGCCGAAGGTGCGGTCGTAGCCAGCTTTTTCGGTTGCAGATACAGGCACATTGAAAACCTCATTGCTTTCCTGTACAGCATACTGATAGAGCGTATCAGAGAACATGATATGACTTGGACCAGCATAAGTGGTATAATCCTGTGAACAACTCACAAGAGCGATGAGTGCAGCTACGGCTGCCAAACATCCCATCATTATTTTCTTCATGATCGTCTCCTTATTTTATTTGTTACTTTCATTAGGCTGAATCTCAGAACCTGGAGCCTCAAGCTCATGCTGAGGAATTGGCCAGACAAAGAGAGGGTCATCCTTTTCAACCTTCAGACTGCTCTGCACGAAGTTGGCAGCAGGCTGGTCGGCAGCCTTACGCTCAAATCCCTTGTGCCAGCGCTTGAGGTCGTTCAGACGGAAGCCTTCCATATAGAGTTCCTTCACACGCTCTGCCTCGATTATCTTCATGGCGTTGCTCTCGCTCATCGAGGTGTTTCCACCATAAGATGAGTAGCGGGCTGTACGCAAGGTAGAGATGTCCTTACCTGCCTTACCGTATTCCCCCTTCATGGCGTAAGCCTCAGCACGTATCAGATACTGCTCTGACAGACGGAATACCATTGGCTGATGAACATGCAGGATATTGTTGCTCAGGAATTCAGCATCGCCGAAATACTTGCTCAGCAAAGGCCACTGCAAACCGTGCTCATAACCTGTTACACGGGTTGTGAAGATGGCTGCAGCACGGAGGTCATTGCTGTCGAATGAGTTGATGACCCATGTCTCAGGCACATAGTCTGGACGATAAGTTACATAGTTGTAGTTATCGAAGATGGTACCCAGTGCACCGCCATAGCTGTTCACGGTAAAGCCTACCTTCCAGATAGCCTCACGCGAATCACCATAGGTCCAGATATACTTATAATCGTTCACCTGGTTTGAATAGGTGTTGGAAGAAGCCTTCTCCAATGTATAATACTTACTGCCGATTACCTTAGATGCATACTTGATGGCATCATCGTACTTGTGCATATATAAGGATACGCGCGCACGCAAGGCATGACAGGTATACTCGTTGAAGTAAATCTCGTTGTAGAGACTTCCGGTGAAGTCTTCGTCTATCTTCAGATATTCGGCAGCCTTGTCAAGGTCTCTCAATACGAATTCGTATGATTCCTTCAGACTGGCTCTCTTCTGTGGCTCATTGCCGTAATAGTGCTCTGTGAGTACAACGCCGAGTTCCTTCGCAGCCTGCTCATCGCTGTCATAAGCCTTGCAGAAACACTTGATCAACTCTGAATAAGCCAGGGCACGGGCAAAATAAGCCTCGCCCTGATACTGCTCCAGTTTGTCGAGCTCCTTATCACTGTTGGTGTTTGCCTTCACCTTATCTACGTTGTCGAGCAGGAAGTTGGCATTGTTGATAACACCATAAAGATCGGCATATACCGCCTCGATGTCGGTGTTGGTAGCCTTGATATCTTTCCAACGGTAGATATCGCCATAGGCATTAGAGTAGCCCTTCACGCAGTACACGAAGTCTGCCTGCAGATCTGGCAGGATTGTCAGATTGCCCGAATAGAGGGCGCTGCTCTTGAAACTGTCGTAGATACCGTACACCAGCTTGTCCATGTCGCCTACCGTGTTGATAGCCTGGTCCATGCGGATAGAATCCTCAGGATACTTATCAAGACAGGAAGACATCGAGAGGGCTAGGATTCCCGACAGGATGTATGTCTTTATATTTTTGATATTCATTTTTTTCTCCTTTCTTGGTTAGAATTGCAATTCAACACCCAGAGTAAACTGGCGTGATGCCGGATACTGTGCCTGGTAAATATTGGATGAAACCTCAGGATCCAGACCGTTGAAACCGGTTACGGTGAAGAGGTTCTGTGCCTGACCGTAGATTCTGACCATAGAGAAGAAGTTGGTCTTGCGCAACAGACTCTGTGGCAAAGAATAGGACAGACTGAGATTCTTCAGACGGAGGAACGATGCATTCTCCAAGAAGCGGTCGTCGAGCTGGGTTACCTCGCCCCAACGTGGGATGTCGGTAATATCGCCAGGCTGCTTCCAACGGTCGTACAACAGACGGTTTGACTGGTTGTAAGCAGTACCGAAGGTTACACCGCTCTCCTCGAAGTAACGGTCGTTGTTGATCACGTAGCGTGTACCAATCCAGCTGAACTGGGCAGAAAGCTGCAAGCCCTTCCAACGGAAGCTTGTACCGAAACCGCCCATCCAAGGTGCATCATAGGTCTTGCCTGTCATCACCTTGTCGCTCTCGCGGAACTCGTTGGTTACGTTGCCATCCTTATCATACCAGAGCTGTTCACCATTCGCTGGATTCACACCGGCATAACGGTTCAGGAAGAACTCGCTTACTGAGTGACCTACCACATACTTCAAACCGGTAGTTGAGTTTACATACTCGGTTACACCGTTATAGAGTTCCTTCAATCGGTTCTGGTTGTAAGATACGTTGGCACTTACATTCCATGTGAAGTCGCGTGTGCGGATTACATCACCGTCAGCACTCAACTCGATACCCTTGTTAGCCATCACACCTACGTTCTTCCAACGATAGCCCTCGCCGGTAACGGTGTAAGACTCAGGAACGCGCATCAGCATATTGGAGGTACGCTTGTAGTAAGCCTCGAAGCTGAAGTTGATTCTGTCGAGGAAGCCCAAACGGAGGGCGAAGTTGTTAGCCCATGTTGACTCCCAACCCAATTCCTCGTTACCACTCTGTGATGGAGAGAAACCGGCAGTATTATCGTAGTTGGCACCACCAGAAACCAAAGCCAGGTGATAATAGTTTGGAATCTCAGAGTTACCCGATGTACCGGTACTTACGGCAATCTGGGCTGTGCTGAGCCACTTCATATCCTTCAGCCAGTCGGTAGACTTCACGTTGTACATGAAACCGAGCGACCAGAATGTACCCCAGCGATGATCCTTACCGAAACGTGAAGAAGCATCGGTACGCAGAGAGAAGTCGGCATAGTAGAGCTCCTTATAATTATACTCGCCACGCATGAAGAATGACAGGTAAGAGTAGTCAGAAGATGAATCTGCCCAGCGGCTGGCACGTGTACCTGATGATACATTGGTCAGGAGGTCGCTGGTCTGACCCTTGGAATATACCTGGAAACCCTCTGAGTGGAAATTAACAGCCTCCTGACCCAGCATCACGTTGAACGAATGGATATCGTTCAGGGTGAAACGGTAGTTAGCCGTAGTGGTCTCTGTCAGGTTGATGGCATCGCTGCTCTGGCGTGCCGCAGTACCCTGTCCGTTATTTGAAGAGAGACTTGGGAACGACTGGAGGAACGCTGTAGAATGGGTAAAATCGGCACCGAACTGAGTACGGATAGTCAGATTCTCTATCGGATAGATTTCAGCATACATGGTAGAGAGTACCTTATATTTCTTGTTCTTGATAGGATTCAAGCCCATGTAAACGATAGGGTTCTCGCTGGTTCCAGCCCAGTTGCCTGCTGAAAGTGAAGCCAGACTGCCATCCTTTGCGTATGGATTCCAGTAAGGCAGCATGAAACGGCATGCTGAGATAGGAGTAACGGTAGTATAGCTTCCGTCGTCAGCCTGCTGAGCCTCCTCATAGGCAGCCATGGTGTTGGTACCTACCTTCAACCACTTGCTAGCCTTTACATCAGCATTGGTGCGGATGTTGTAACGGCGGAAGGTTGAATTCTGTGCGATACCGTCCTGATCGTAGAAACCACCAGAAACATAGTAGTTCAAGCGGTCGGTAGCACGGTTGATAGAGAGTTCATAGCTCTGCAGCGGAGCGCGGTCGTTGAACACCTCGTCCAGCCAGTTTACGTTTACTCTTGAAAGGAGATTGTAATCCTTACCTGTATCCAGACCTACTTCTTTCTCAAACTGTATACGCTCGTCGGTATTCATCATCTTCCAGTTGGTCTGTGCCAACTCAGAGAAACCATACTGTGCACGGAGCGTAATCTTCGCCTTGTCCATCGCCAAGCCTCGCTTGGAAGTGATGACAACCACACCATTGGCAGCACGTGCACCATAGATAGAGGTAGAAGAGGCATCCTTCAATACAGAGATACTTTCGATGTCGTTAGGACTCAAGGTATTGAAATCAGAACTTGAGATTGGCACGCCGTCGAGGATAAAGAGTGGCGACTTGCCGGAGTTGATAGAGTTGGTACCACGAATCTGGAAGGTAGCCGCCTTGCTAGGTTCACCCGAAGAAGAGATGACCTGCAAACCAGTACTCTGTCCCTGCAAAGCTTGGTCGAAGCTTGCCGCCGGCACATTTTCTATCTTTTCAGACTTTACGGCAGACACGGAACCCGCAATGGTTCCCTTCTTTCTCACGCCATACGCCACCACGACCACTTCATCCATCATCTTGGAATCCGAAGCAAGGGTGATGTTGAGCGTATTTGTCTGCGCATTCACAACGTGCTTCTGCGTAACGCAACCCACATAAGAGTAGGCAAGCGTAGCCTTCGAAGCACCCTTAATTTCGATGGTATAGTTACCGTCAATATCGGTCACTACGCCATTTGATGTTCCCTCTTGCATAATGGTCACACCAATCATCGGTTCGTTGTCTTCAGCAGACACGACTGTACCCTTGACGCTGAAGCTCTGCGCCAAGACCGATTGGATAGACAACAATACAAGTGAGACAAGTAAAAGAGTTAATCTTCTCATCCTTGTTTGTTTCAAGTTTATTAATTAATAATTATCATTTTTTTCTCGTTTTTTTCTCGTTTGGTAAAAGCCGAAAGCACTCAGGGCAACACTTCGCCCCTCCATTTATACATTCTTTCACTAATATGCACGCATGGAAATACCTATTTAACTTAAATCGGTGCAAAATTACGAATATTTTCTTATTTGCCCAAGATAATCGCTTAAAATTTAAATGTTTGATATGAAATATCTATGTTTTTTAGCATATATGTTCATAAATTTAGTTAATTGTCGATTTTTTGTCACATCCGATTACAGTTTGCAAAAACAAGTTCAATACACACCTTTTTTTGTTTCTATGCAGCCGTTTTCATAAAGCTGAAATTACGTCCCGACGTAGCTTGTACTACGTCCGGACGTATCTTTTGCTGCGTCGGGACGTAGCAAATGCTACATCGGGACGCATTTTTTACTGCATCGGAACGTATTTTATCAGCTGACGCAAGTAGCTCAGTCAGCTGACTCAAGTAGCTCAGTCAGCAGGCAAACGGAAGCACATCATTTATTTATCTCTTCACCTTCATGTATTCCGTAGGAGTCATGCCATACTCCTTGGAGAAGCATTTGGAGAAATAACTGCTGTTGGAAAAACCAACGGTATACATCACCTCGGAAACACTGAACTTGCCCTGGCTCAGGAGCTCGGCAGCACGGCTCATACGCATCTCACGGATATACTCTACAGGCGTACGGCCCGTTATCGCCTTCGTCTTGCGATACAGCTGCTTGCCACCTATACCTATCACATCCTGCAACATCGAAACATTGAAGTCGGAATCAATCATGTGCTTCTCTATCGCCTCATTGATCTCTTCGAGCAGACGCTTGTCTGCCCCATCCAACTCGCTGACATTTACTTCCTTCTTTTCCTCTTCAGAAGATTCAGAGCGTGCAGGAACTGGTTCTGAGGATGATGACTCAGGCTCAGATACAGGCGAAGCGGATAACCCAGTGGCAACAGCTGATGGCTCCTCTGGTTTCTTCACATTCAGGTAGCGGACCATCAGAGCAGTCACCTCATCAAATGAATGATGAGCTACGGCGGCCTTCAAATCTTCCGTCAGACGGTTGAAGAAGTCAATACGCATCTGTACCTGCTCCAACACCTCAGCCTTCTGCTTCTGGGCATCAGCCAGTTCCTTGCGCAAGAAATACCAGCTTACCAGCCATGCCACAAACACGATGAGTGCCGTGATATAGAAGAGCTTGCACCACCAGGAGAGATACCAAGGCGGCAGGACGGAGATGTCGAGCGAATAAACCTCGGCAGCTATCTTGCCTTCACCATCCACGGCATGAACCGTAAGATGATAATCGCCATACGACAAACCATTATAGGTGATATCGATATTGCCGGAGTTCAGATAATGCCAGTCGTGGTCGCTGCCTTCGAGTTTGTATGCATAAACGGCTGAAGGATGATCAGCAAAAGGAAGGTCGGTGAGCTGCAGGGTGAAGTTGTTCTCATCACTCTTCAGTTTCAGGAATTCTCCACGCTCCTCACAAGCCTGTCCGTTTACGATGATTCCAGCCAGCATCAGGCGGGTAAACTGCTTAGGCTTCTGTGCTACATCGGAACTGATTGCCACATAGCCGTCATTGCCGCCCATCATTACCTCATGAGTCTGTCTGCTGTAACAGATGTTGAGCGGCACAACAGAAGGAATCATGAAGCGCTGGCTCTCGCCCTGTGGATTGATTACGCAGCATTCATTGCCCGATACCACCCATATCTTGCCTTCCACATCGCACATGGTACTTACCTTACCACCAATCTGCCATGTCTTGGAAGAAAAACTGTTACCCAACACAGAACCGGCTGCATAATAACAGGTTACCGAACTGTTATCACCCATCCAGATATTGCCCTTGCTGTCTGCCATCAGATAGTTGACAACATCTGAGTTAGCTACCTGCACCACCTTCATATCGTTCGGATTGATGCAGTCGAGACGGGTATAGGTAGAAACCCAAATCCTACCCTTTCCATCCATCACCATCTGGCCTACATGCAGACCAGAGAGCGCATTCTTTCCCTTGTCCGAGTAATGCCAGTCGGCTATGGTCTTGCCGCTCAGAAGAGCCGCCTTATCCATCACGAAGACACCGCCCTGATAAGAACCCATCCATATCCTGCCCTTCTTGTCCTGGAGAATATCGTAAGCCCAGGCAGTAGAATACTTGCCACTCTTATCGTAGACGATGAAGTTGCGCATCTGATGAGAACTGCGGTCATAGAAGTTGATGCCATGGTCGGTACAGATCCATACATCGCCGTCATGGTCTTCATAAATCTTGCGTACACGGTTATGACTCAGCGGGAAGGCAGAGCTGTTCTGCTTGTACCAAGCCACATTCTGATAACCTTCAGCATTCCGGGTGAAATGAATCAGACCATTGGTACCGCCCATCCACCATTCGCCGTTACGGGTCTGGAGCATGGCATGGAGACAGTTGCCCTCACCCGACATCGTAATCTTATCGAGCGATACATAGCGGTAATAGGTATGGGTAGTGAGACGGGAGAGTCCATTATCGGTACCCACCCATACATTCTGCCATTTATCTACAAAGCAAGCCCAGACGATGTTGTTAGGAATAGAAGCATCATCGCGGGAATCGTGGATATAATGGGTGATGGCATTGGAGAGTGCCATCTGATAGAGTCCGTTATCTGTTCCGATATAGAGATTGCCGGCAGCATCTGTAGAAAGACATTTGATGGAATTGCCGTTGAGAGCTGGAATCTGTGAGAAGTTCCTGAGTTGCAGATCGGCACAATAGAGAGCACCCTCGGTACCAATCCAGTAGCATCGGCGCTTGGCATCATAGGCGAGCGCATTGACCAGCGGCTGTTCTCCGGCACGGAGCGGAATCAGTCTGCTGCCGAGATGCAGACCAGCAAGCGAACCTACAAGCAAGCCTCGCGGAGTAGAGAGCAAGGCATAGACATCGCCACCGAAGTCAGTCTTACCACCCTTGATATCGAGCACACGGAGTTCCTTCAGTTGCTTGCGCTTCGCCTCATCGGCAAAAGCCTTCATGGCTGGTGTTTCGGCATATAGATAAGATTGCGTATCGAATTTCAGGATGCCATTGCCGGTAGCCAGATAGAGCATTCTGCCCTCGAAACCGAGCGCATTGACACGCGTATTGCTGAATGTATGTTCCTGAAAATGGCGGTAGCCATGATAACCATCATAGCTGTAAAGACCGTTGTCGGTTCCGAGCCATATCATTCCATCACTGTCCTGGGTAATGGCACAAACGGACTGAGCACCTTCAAGGGAGGTGTTAACGAAACGCTGCGCATGGATGGCGAGCGAAACAAAGAGCATAGCAATTGCCATGCTGATGCGGTATATAGGTTTTATTGACTTTTTCATGTGTGCAAATTTACACAATATTCATGATAACGCCAAAAAATATCGGAGAAAATTCATAAAAAAAAGAATCCCCTGGGAAAAATAGCCGCTGCTATTCCCAGAGGATCCGATATAAACTATATACTTTATAACCAACTGAAATCGGTCTTTGTTATCTTATATTGCCTGGAGCGTAATCGACTTTTCGATATTTCGCTTGCTGTTTTTTACCTTCAGGATGATGTCGCCCTTCTGCTTGCTGCTCTGTACGATGACTACGAGTTTGCCGGAGAAGAGTTTCATCTGTGGCTGGGTGAACGGTTCGAGCGATGTGGCATCGCCGTTGCAGGCAGCCTTGAAAGTGCCGGCACCACTCACCTCGAAGGTCAGTTCGTCATCGGCAAGCGGACATTCATTGCCGTCCTTATCCTGCAGACTCACGGTGATGAAGGCAAGGTCGTTGCCATCGGCATTCAGAAGCACATTGTGCTCATCGGTACAGCCTTCTACCATGCAGGCAATAGGCTCATGATCAGGTGTTTCTACACTGAACTTCATCTGTGCAGGCTCGCCGGCGGTACGCTTCACGTCCTCGCCCACCTTTTCGCCATACTGGTTGTAGGTAACCACGCGAATCTCACCCGGTTCATACTTCACATTGTTCCAGCGCAGACGGTAGCGGTCGAGGCGGCTTGACTTGTCCTTGCGAACCCTGCCCTGACTCTTGCCATTCACGAAAAGCTCGCCTTCCACACCATCGGTATAGCAATATACAGGGGTAACCTGTCCTTCCCTGCCCTTCCAGTTCCAGTGAGGAAGAAGATGGGTGGTATGCTGATGCTCGTTCCAGCGGGCACGATACATATAATATCTATCCTTTGGAAGTCCGGCAAGGTCACAGATGCCGAAGTAACTGCTGCGGCTTGGCCAGTAGGTATCGTATGGAGTAGGCTCGCCCAGATAGTCGTAACCGGTCCATACAAACTCACCGATTACCCAACTGTAGTCATCCTGCATCTTCCAGTCATCATCAGGAAGATTGCTCCAGGAACAATATTCGGTATCATAGCTGGAGCACTGGCCATCAGGATAGGTAGCCTTATCACTTACCACTACCGGGAACTTGTATACGCCACGGGAGCTGACCGTAGAGGCGGTTTCTGAACCGAGGAGGAAGCCCTGAGGCAACTGCTCAATATTCTTATAATACTTATGTACGCGATAATTGAAGCCCGGTACATCCATGGTCTGGGCAAAGCCGCTCTTCAAGGCATCTTCTGCCCTATCCATACCCTGGGTTACAGGACGGGATGGGTCATACTGATGACAGAGATCCTGCAGACGCTTGGCAATCTGCACACCCTCCTGGCTCCACTGCTCAGGAATCTCGTTGCCGATGCTCCACATCACGATGCTAGGATGGTTGCGGTGGTGCTTTACCAGATTAGTGATATCCTTATCGCTCCACTCCTTGAAGAACTTGGCATAGCCGTTCTTGCATTTAGGATAAATCCACATATCGAAGCTCTCTGCCATGACCATCATACCGAGGGAATCGCAGAGTTCCATCTGCATGGTAGAAGGCATGTTGTGGGCAGTACGGATGGCGTCGCAACCCATCTGCTTCATCATCTTGATCTGACGGATAAGGGCTGCCTTGTTCTCTGCTGCACCCAATGGACCGAGGTCGTGGTGCAGACAGACACCCTTCAGTTTGCGGGTAACGCCATTGAGTTGGAAACCATAATCCTTTGATACGGCGATGGTGCGGATACCGGTCTTCAGGGTCTGGACATCAGCCACCTTCTTTCCTTCATATCGGGTAAGCTTTACCTGATAGAGATAAGGAGATTCCGGAGACCAGAGTTGAGGATTCGCTACCTTCAGAGTAGTCTTGATTTCAGGATTGGCACCTGTGACGGTCTGCTCGGCAACCTTCTTGCCAGCCTCATCCAACAGGGCGATGACGGTCTTGCCCGACTTACCAGTCTTTCCTTCCAGCAGCGCATTTACTTCTACTTCAGCTTCCTGCTTATCAGCCTTCAGGGTACGCACGAAGGTATCCCAGGTAGAGAAGTTTTCGTTGCCATAGAGTTCTACGGAAACCGGACGGTAAAGACCGCCACCCGGATACCATCGGCTGCTCTCCTCTACATTATTAAGATGTACCTCGATGAGATTACTCTTACCAAACTGGATGAAAGGTGTGATGTCGATGCGGAAGGCATTGTAGCCGTAAGCCCACTTGCCTGCCTCCTTGCCATTGACGCTGACAACAGGCTGGCTCATGGCACCGTCGAAGACGAGTACGGCACGCTTATAGCCCTTAGGAGCCGTCCAGTTCATCTTATACATACCCTCACCTATCCAAGGCAGCGCACCCGAACGGCCCGACTTCTCGGTCTTTTCGGTTTCGCCATTCTGCTCGATGGCTACCATCTGCAGGTCCCATTTCTTATCGAAAGGACCTGAGATAGCCCAATCGTGCGGAACAGCTACCTGCTGCCACGCCTTACCATCACGGGAGAAGTCCCATGAAGGCAGGTTGATAACCTTTCTGCTCTGCGCCTGGCACAGCGTAGTGAGTGCCAGGGCAAGAGTCATGAAAGTAATGCTTCTCTTGATCATATTGCTATTTAATATTCTTATTTATATGCATCGAATACGGCAGTTGGTTTGCCGCTGTTGTCGAAGGCTCCCTTGGTATATGCCTCCCAACCCAGAGTGGTATAGTTGGCTGGTTTCCAATTGTTGTAAACTTCTGGTTCCCAATAGAAGACACCCTCGCAGGTAGAAATCTTCTTACAGCCATCCACCATCTTCTTCATCAATGGCGCAGCTTGCTCAGAACCCCACCACATACCGATTTCAGAGATGATGACGTCCTTGCCATACTTGGAAGAAAGAGTCTGGATGTTAGAGAGACAACTCTCTGCATAACTCTGCCAGTTATCATCTTCTGGATAAAGAGACAGTCCGATGACATCCCACTTTCCGACATTTTCTTTCAACTTATCGTAAAGCCAGGTAAGTCCACCAAGGTCCTGACCTTTATCTACATGAACGATGACCTTTGCTTGTGGATAAACCGCCTTAACTGCATCATATCCGGCGTTGATATAAGCTGCAAAATTGGCTGCATTCTTAGATACCTGACCGGTTACAGCCTCATCGCTATTGAAGAGCATTCCGTCGCGGGTTTCATTACCCACCTGCACCCACTCTACGTTGGTTACACCTCTATCCTTCAAGGCTGTCAACACATCCTTGGTATGATCAGCCACAGCCTGTTTCATCTGTTCGGCAGTATAGCCCTGCCATGCAGCAGGAACTTTCTGGTTGCCCGGGTCAGCCCAGGTATCAGAATAGTGGAAGTCAATCATCAGACGGAAGCCGAGCTGCTGAGCACGCCAAGCCTTGGCGATGACATCATTCTTGCCACACCAGCCACCTTCCGGATTTACCCAGACACGCAGACGGATAGAATTGGTTCCCTCTTCGCGGAGGAGCTTCATGCATTCTGTAGCCTTGCCATTCTGATTATAGAATTTCACACCATCCTTCTCCATCTCTGTGAGCCAACTTACATCGGCGCCCTTGGCAAAACCGCTCATATCGTATGTCTTCTCCTTTTCGGGAATGGTATTATCATCATTGCTGCAACTTGTTCCCGTAATAGAGAACAGGAGCGCTGTAGCCAGCAATATGGCTTTTCCAAATATATTCTTCATTGTTATTTTTCTTATTAATTATTCATACTTCCATGTCATGGTGTTGAGATCGGCGGTAACGGTAACTTCACCACCAGTTACATCATCCTTGAACCAAATGTCCCAACAGTCACTAGCTGTTGACAATTTAAAAAGATCGCTTGGATCAGAACCATACCAAGTCTGCTTGTCGTCCTTGTTTTCACCTACGAAGATAAATCGGAAGTTCTCCCAAGCTGTTGGCTTGTACTTGCAGGTATAAACGCCATCACTCACCTTACTCATCACGGCAAGAAGGGTGTTACCGTCCTTGCTGAACATACAGAGGGTATTGCTTGCCTCTGGCTCTGGTGCTGTCTGGTCGCCCTCAACGATGGTATATTCCAACTGACTGTGCTCACCAACCTTCACGGTTATGGTATAAGTACCAGCTGAAGGAATAATCACACTGCCAGCACTTTCAGAGTCTGTCATCTTGCCATCAGCCAAAGTATAGTTCATTGTCTTCACCACAGCTGCTGCATCTTCTGTACCTGTAGCCTTGCTATACTCAGCGCCTGTAGCTACGATGCTGATTGGAGTATTATCGGCTGTAGTTGTAATGACCTTGGTCCAAGCATAGTTAGGAGCATCATAAGTCATATCTTCACCATTCAGCTGCATCGCCTTGATGTAAGTTGGCTTAAGTTCCTTAGCTTTTGTATCAAGAACTGTATAATAAATACCTGTCTGACCTGGAAACCAGATGTTCCATGCAGACTCAGTATTATCCATTTCGTACACATGGTTATCCTGTCCTACATTACCCCAAATGGTACCATCATTTTCCTTACCCCAGATATGGAACCAAGAAGAGGCATTCATATAGCCAGAATAAACTCCATCAGAATTAGGAGAATAGAGTTTTGTCAGAACTTGTTCCTTATTCTCATTCAGGATATTGATGTAGCTCATATCAATGAGGTATGGAGTAACCTTTACCTGGCAGACATTGCTGTAAGCGGCATCAAGATTACTACCCATCAGACTCTTGATACGGAAATAAAGAGGTGAGCTCACATCAGGAGACAAGCCGAGATCCTTGGCAGCAGCATTGAGGTCTGCACCGGTGAAAGCCTTGGAAAGGTCGGTTACGGTGTATTCCTTTTCTGAAGTAAAGTTCTCTGAGGCTGATACCTGCAAATAAGTTTTCAGTACTCCGTTGCCCGCAGGCTTGGTTTCATCGCTCGAAAGCAAGGTAGGATTCTGCCAAGCCAACGAGAGGACAACGTCCTTACTGTTATCTACAGACAGCTTCACATCGGATGCCGATGCCATCAGATCGGATGCCTTGAAGCCATCCAGATATATCTTGTCGCAACTCTCGTCGCAACTCACCAGAGCGGTGAGTGCGCAGAGAAGCATCATCAGGTTTCTAAATATCTTTTTCATTGTTATTTGCATTGTAATTTAACATTCAACACTCAACATTCAACATTGAGTTAATAGTTGTCGTTATGAAGATTTGGATTTGCGGTAAGCTCGGTGTTAGGGATTGGATAGATGTTGTACTTGCTGTCAACAGCCTGTCCATCGTGGGTACCACCCTTCCACTGCCAGATATACTTATTAGTAGTAAACTGACCATAGCGAATCAGGTCGCTACGGCGATAACCTTCATGATAGAGTTCACGGGCACGCTCATCGAGGATGAATTGGAGGAAGGCATCGTCATCGGCAAAATTGCTAGACCATACATCAGTATTTCCAGCACGTTCGCGGAGGAGATTGATCCAATAGATGGCTCCCTGCTTGCGGGAAGCAATCACGGTTGGATCTGTAGCATCACTACCACCAGCCCAGTTATCCCAGTCATTATGCAGACGAACCACGCACTCGGCATACATCAGATAGACATCAGCCAAACGGAAGAGAGGGAAATCGGTTTCTACACCTGCATCGGCAGTATTAGATGCTGTAGTACCATCATCCTTCAGGTTACTCCACTTCTCAGAAAGATAGCCGGCGGTTTCATCGGTCATGCTGGTTACATCCTTGCTCTGACCATTGGTAAAGAACTTGCAACGCTTGTCGCCATTGCCATCAATATCGGTCTGAGAAAACTTATCCACGAACTCAGGACGGAGACGGAATTCACTCCAGCCAGCAGTTACACCATAATCGGCTACATTCTGGTTGGCATTCGACATACTTACCTGTCCACAAACCAGATAAGTAGATGAGCCCCAGCTTACAGTATGCTCTGCACTTACCGGCAAGGCGAAGATAATCTCGTTGGTACGCTTGTCGTTATCTGCATTGAAGAGTTTGCTGTAATCAGACTCCAAAGAGTAGCCCATATTCATCACCTTCTCGCAAGCCTCCTTACATTCAGCATATTTAGCAACGCCGGTATAAACCTCGCTGTTCAGATAAAGCTTGGCAAGCAAGGTATAGGCAGCCCCCTGAGAAGCCTGACCGTAAGGACAGGTGGATGCCGGAAGCATATCGCCTACACAATCCTTCAACTCGCTCTCAATATAATCGAATGTCTGCTGTGGAGTATAACGTGGAGGAATGTAGCTGCCCACAGGGTCGTTCTCTGTCACCATCGGAATGTTGCGATAGAAATCGAGGGCATGGTAATAGAACAGAGCACGCATAAAACGAACTTCAGCCTTATACTCCTTCATCTTCTCTGCATCAGCACCCGAGAAATTGGCACTATTGGCATTGCGCAGGAACTCATTGCAGAGGGCGATGTTGTAGTAGATACGATAATACATATCTGATACCCAGGCATCGTTGGCATCCCAGGAGAGATAAGTAAGACCCGTAGTCTGCTCACCTGTCAGCCAGGTAGAGGCAAATTCATCGGTACCACACTCCTGCATATTGATAAACATACGCATGTAATCGAAACCACTACCATTGTTCAATACGGATTCCATATCCTTATTATCGCCACCCTTGCCCTGACCACTAGTCACCATGGCAGCATAAATCTTACCCAGCACAGCCTCATAATTGGCAAGCGAGGTATAAACATCCTTAGAGGTTGTCTCTGTATGAGGATATTGGTCGAGATCGGAAACACAGCTGGTTGTGCCTGTCAGCACAGCTGTTCCCATCATCATACTATATAATATATTCTTAAGTTTCATTGTTATCTGTTTTGATTGTTAGAACTGAAGTCCGAAGCTTACTGAATAGGTGCGAGGACGTGGATAGAATGAGTTGTCCATTCCGTTTGGCACCTCAGGGTCTGTGCCTGAGTAACCGGTGATGGTGAATACATTCTGTACCATCGCAGATACGGTGAGCGAAGCCCACTTGTTGATCTTGCCTACATTGTAACTCAAACTCAGGTTGTCGAGTTTCAGGAACGAAGCATTCTCTACGTAGTAATCAGAGAGATACTGACGGGTCTTGAAACCTGTCTTCAGGAAGCTGGTGTTGAGGTTGTTGAGCTGTGAGTTGTTGTAGCTTACTGTCTCGAAAGCACCTGTACTCATACCCATGCCATTATATACGTAGTTGTCGATGTTGGCACGGAAACTCATACCGAGTGTCAGCTGCTTGTATCTCAAAGATGTACTCAAGCCCATAATGTACTTAGGGGCTGGAGAATGATAGCGGTAGAGGTCTGACTCATTGATTTCGCCATCGTTGTTGAGATCGGCATAAGCACCCTCGATTGGCTTGCCTGTCTTAGAGTCGTAGAGTTGATGATATACATAGAACATGTATGGTTCATATCCCTCAGAGAGTACCTGGAACTGGTAAGCATCGATAGATGGACCTACCTTCACGTTGGTCTGGCTTCCACCCTTTGTCAATGAAAGGTTCTTCACCTTCATGTTCTGCCAGGTAAAGTTGTAGCTCAGGTTCCACTCCCAGTCCTTGGTCTGGATAGGGGTTGCATTCAGAGAAACCTCAATACCCTTGCTGTCTACATTACCTACGTTGGTAAGGATAGTCTTTGAGAAGTTGGTACCTGCTGCTGTTGGTACTGATGCCAACAGGTCCTTGGTCTTACGGGTATAGAAATCGATGGCACCACCGATACGGCCATCCAGGAATCCGAAATCAAGACCGAAGTTCCAGGAGGTTGTAGTCTCCCACTTCAAGTCTGATACGTATGCCTCAGGACGGTAAGTATTGATATACTGTCCGTTGATGAATGCTTCGGCACCTGTCACGCTGTAGGTATAAACCGGCAGATAGTTGTAGTTGCCGATGCCTTCCTGCTGACCGGTAACACCATAGCTGGCACGGAGTTTCAAGTTAGAAAGTACCTTCTGGTTCTTCAACCAAGGCTCTTCTGTCAAAGTCCAGCCCAAAGCAACAGATGGGAAAGTACCCCAACGGGTATCCTTAGAGAAACGGGAAGATGCGTCTCGACGAACGGTTGCCGTCAGGAGATACTTTCCATCGAATGAATAGTTGATACGTCCGTAATATGACAACATTACATGACGGTAATCTGATGCCTTTACGGTTGACAGGTTTGTGCCTGCCGCACTTTTGGTATAATAAAGAGGTGTAGTACTCTTCCAGTACTGGTAGTCATAACCGGCTGTGAGATCTACATTACTCTTGATATCTTCAAAATACTTTGCATAGTTGGCATAGAGGGTAAGCAAGCGGTTCTCGTTTTTCTGAGGACCATACTTGTAATCGCTACCGCCCAAAGACTCATCCTTGTTGTAGCTCTGTGCTGCGTAGGCAGGAACATAAATGGTTCCGTCGCCCTTGGCATAGTCAGCACCCACGGTAGCATGGAGCTTGAGTTCTGGCAGGAAATGAACTTTGTAATCTACATCCATAGAACCGATGAAGCGGCTCACCTTACTCTTTGAATCATACAGATCAACCAGACCGCGAGGGTTTCTTACACCGGCATTCACTGGATAGCCATCAGCATCGAGTGCCTCATTATAGCCACCATACTTGTCGTTGCCGGAATAAACCGGGATGGTTGGGTTGAATGTGGCAGCTGCCCAAACGGCACCACCATTATTGAATGAGTTGTTATTGAGGGTTCCCTTGGCATTGATGGTCAACTTCAGGTGATCCTGGAAGAAGCTAGGAGTCAATACCACGTTACCTGTCCAGCGCTCTACATTGTCCTTGCGAACCAGACCGCTCTGGTTGTAATAGCCTACAGACACGCGGAATGGCAACAACTTGTCGATGCTGCCGCTCACGCTGAGGTTATTATCTGTACCGAAGGCTGTGCGGTAAACCTCATCGTTCCAATCGGTATTGGCTGTACCGAGCAATGACTTTTGGTTATCTGTACCAAACTGGTTGATGACATTCACAAATTCATCACGACTCAGCATATCTACCATCTGCGCACGGGTCTGCAAACTGTTGGTGGTATTGAAGTTCACCTTTACAGCACCCTGCTGTCCCTTCTTGGTGGTAATGATGATGACACCGTTAGATGCACGGGAACCATAGATGGCTGTAGAAGAAGCATCCTTCAATACAGTCATGCTCTCGATATCAGAAGGGTTGATCATGCTGAGGAAGTTGCTGCTGTTACCCGAGATACCCCCCTGCTCCAATGGCACACCATCAAGCACGATAAGAGGGTCGTTGCTGGCATTAAGAGATGCACCACCACGCACACGGATGGTACTACCGGCAGAGGCAGAACCACTGTTGGACATAATCTGTACACCCGAAACCTTACCGTTGATCAACTGTTCTGGAGAAGAAACGAGACCTTTATTAAAGTCCTTCGATTTCACGGTAGCTACGGAACCTGTCAGGTCACTCTTTCTTGCCGTACCATATCCGATGACCACGACATCAGCCAGCGCCTTGCTGTCGGATTCGAGTTTCACCTTCATATTGTCTGAGATAGAAAGTACCTTATCAATATAACCGATATAAGATACCTTGATCTTCTTGGCTGAAGAAGATACCTGAAGACTGAAGTTACCGTCAAAATCAGTAACTGTACCGCCCTTTTCGCCTTCCACCATGACAGTGGCGCCAATCAGAGCCTCACCATTCTGCGCATCAGTCACCTCACCTTTGATGGTTCTTGTCTGCGCCATGAGTTGCAGACATCCGATGACGAACAATGCCACGAGAAGCAAACTTCTCTTTGCTAAATTCTGGATTGCGTTCATTGTTTTACTTTTAGGTTGCGTTTACGTTTAAATGAGTTTGCGTTTAAAATTGTTTTCAGTTGCAAAAGTAGAGAAAAAAGAAGAAAACAGCAGATAGATTTAAGACAAAAATAAAGAAAAAACGGACAAAAGCAAATCTTTATCTAGCTTTTGTCCGTTTTGTCATTAAAGAGGCAGGAATCTTTAAATCAGTTCTATACCTTTACTCTTTTACAGGTACAAGTTTAATACCGAAGAGGTTGCATGTATCCTGCTTTGTAATAGTATGAGAACCTGCATCCAATGTTACAGTCATTGTCTTAGCTGTTGAATCAATAACTGCATTTACTTCAGCAGGCTTCTTTCCATCAATTTTGGCGTTCGTCTTGGTATCTGCAGAACTGAAATAAAGGGTCATTGTGACTTTCTTATCAACAGTTACTGAGATATTAGTTGCAGACTCCATCTTTACACAAGTAGAATATGAAGTGCCGTCAATAGTAGCAGTTCCCTTATTTGTAGCATAGTTACCTGAAACTGTTACTATGCTACTTGAAGGCTTAGAATCTGTGAATGTTACCAAAACAGTACCCTCGATAGGAGTTACAGTACTGCCACCTTCTGTTGTACCACCGGTAGAGCCACCAGTACTACCACCTTCGCCAGAACCACCAGTCTCGCCACCTCCGGTAGTACCACCTTCGCCAGCAGCATTGCTCTCACCGAATACCTTAACAACACCAGAAGTATAAGAGTCGAGAATGCTTGCCAAAGCAGGCCATGGCTGCTGATGACCATTTGTTACGACTGTCTCATCAGGAATAGCGAAATCAATATCGCCATGATTCAAACGACCTGCACCATAGAAGCCTTCTACGATAGAAGGAACATCTTCTGCCTTATCTGCAGCGTATGCATACATGAGGCTTGAGTTGGTATCGAAGTTGTTGTAAGAAGTACCACCTACCAAAGTCTTTACGCTTGCAGGAACCTGCTCACTTGGATCAGAAACCTCGTAGGCATCAAAGCTTGTATTGTTTTCTGCGTATGTGATATAGCTGAAGTTATCAGGCTTGTTGGTAAATACATTGTCGTATGCCTTAATCAAGCCACCTTTCTCACCAGAGAAAGTACCATCACCCTTGGCATCAGTACCCTGCAAAGAGCTCATGATAGGACGCTTAACAGCATCAAAGTAGTTAGACTCCATGAATATACTTGAACCACTGGTTGCACCAATACCATAAACATCACAATGCTGATAGTAATTGTTGTACATGTGAACACTCATGGTACGAACGCGAGCCATACGAGAGTCTGAATGGTCGAACCAGTTGTGATGATAAGTAATCCAGTTTTCACCAGTTTCACTCTTCATACCACACATAGAAGCCTTACCATTATCCCAGAAACGGTTGTAAGCTACAGTAACATACTTAGAATCGCCCTTGATATCTACAGTACCATCACCCTTAGCCTGGTCGGCAGCACTACCCTTCTTACCATAGAAGAGATCCATGTTGTGAATCCATACATGAGAGTTTTTAGTATCAAGAGACATGGCATCATCCAGGCAACGCATGATAGCAAAGTTACGGAACTCTACACTCTCAGCCTCTCTAAGCAAGAAGCCGAAGCCATATACGGTAGCATCATCACCGACACCTTCGAATGTCATATTCATCATAGCTCCCTTAATCTGCAATCCTTCAGCAGAACTTGAAATGTGATCCAAATCAGAAAGATTTACCTTACCGATGATACGGAAGGCAATTGGGGTTTTATCCTTACCTTTTGAATAAGCATCAATAATAGACTGAAGACCTGTAATCGTCTCTTGCTTACCAGTATTAACTGTTGTAGAAACGGTCTTAGCTGTCTTGGCTGTAATATACAGAACCTTAGCACCTGCCTTCAAAGTACCATCATTATTATAAGCACCTACACCAGCATACTTGAAATGAGCAAAGCCCTCACGGTTGTAGCTCTTTACTACCAAGTTAGAAGCTGTATTGGCACCAGTAATCTCTGCACCTTCAGCATTGACAGGAACAACCTTTACAGAATAAGTGCCTTCCTTCAAACCGAGAACATCAGCACGATAGTAAGAAGCATACTGACGAATCAACTGAGCATCAATCTTCTTGTCATCTACATATACATTATAAGAAGAAGCGCCCTCGAATGGAGCCCACTTCAGGTAAGCAGACTCCTGCCAGCCCTTTGCCTCAGTAATCTGAATCACACCTGCAGGATTGTCAATATCACCACTTTCGCCCTGCTCTACTTTCTTTGCGAAACTGATTTTCTGAACAGAAGCATCATACTCATCATTCTCTGAACCTGATTTAGGTGCAATGATTGCCTTGTCATCTTCGAACTTAACACTTGTCAAGTCGGCAGTATTATAATACTTCACATCACCCGACTTGGTGGTAACATACATCTGGTTCACCTTGCTGTTACGAGCCACGGCATGGGTAATCTTAAATGTCCCTGTCTGAGCCACAGCTGCACTCAAGCTCATCAGGAGGAGTGCCAAAGTAAATACCATTTTCTTCATTGTTCAATCCTCCTTATTTTATTTGATGATTACTTTCTTACCATTAATAATATAAACACCCTTAGACAAGCCCTGGAGGGAAGAACCTACACACTGGCCCTGAAGGTTATAAACCTTACCTTGCAATGCCTGCTTAATGCCTTCTACCTGACTGATGCCGGTAGTTTGATAAGTGAAAGAAAGGGTTACGAGCGACATATCTGCCTGATCAGATGTATTATCTGAATACTGAAGAACGACATTGTCACCATCGAAGGTAATCTCTGTGACAGTCTTGTCTATGACCTGACCATCAATCTTAACCGTCTGTTTGCTGCCGGCAAATACTGCCGTAGACAACATTCCAGCCAACAATAATAAATAAGCTTTTTTCATTTTAATGAATGTTTGTTAGATTTATTTTTTGGTTTGTTTTTGAATTTTACAATGCAAAAGTAGTGAAAAAATAGCTATTATAAAACATCCTGGCGCATTTTTCATACGCAAACGTTTTCATAAGTGTAAAATGGAGTATTATAAAAAAGGGCATAAAAAAAGACTGAATCCTGTTACGAAGATTCAGTCTCATAAAGAAGTGGTACCACCAGGAATCGAACCGGGGACACAAGGATTTTCAGTCCTTTGCTCTACCAACTGAGCTATGGCACCAACTTTCACAAATCGCGATTTATCATTTGCGGGTGCAAAGGTAATACTTTTTTCTGGTTCCTGCAAATTTTTCGGGAAATTTCTTTCAAAAAAAGATAAAAAAGTCTATTTTTGTTGGTGTTGTCCATTATTTAATGTACCTTTGCAGCAGATATCGGGATTTAGCGCAGTTGGTAGCGCACGTCGTTCGGGACGATGAGGTCGCTGGTTCGAGTCCAGTAATCCCGACCAAACAATTATATAGACTTAAAATCCGTAAGCCTATGAAGTTTTTAAAGGATTTTTTTTATATCAATTACCATGAACGGCGAGCATTACTCGTAATCCTGACCCTGCTCGTTGTCAGTACCACAATGATTTTCATTGTAGGTTCTAAAGAAACTATGCCATCAGAAGAGCAACAAGCCCATAACGATAGTATCATCAGACATGCCACGCGACAACAGCCAGGCTATTATGACGAAGGACTTCAGTCGAGCGAAGTATTCGCCTTTGACCCCAATACGGCAAGCCAATCTGATTTCCAACGGCTGGGACTGGAATCATGGCAAGCCAGAAACATCATCAAATATCGGAATAAAGGAGGTATCTTCAGGACACCTAGAGACTTTGCGCGGGTTTACGGACTAACCAAGAAGCAATTCGAAAAACTGCTGCCCTTTATCAGAATTGGTAAAGACTACCAGCCGGCTGCCAACTTTTACCCAAGAGAAAGATACAACTACGGCTATCAAGAGACGGCTATAAGAACTAGAGAAGAAAGGAAGAAAGACACTACCCAATACAATTATCCACGGAAACTGAAAGAAGGTCAGTATATCAACATCAATTCTGCTGATACGACCGAACTGCAGAAAATTCCCGGCATAGGCTCCTACTATGCCAGAAGCATCATCCGTTACAGAGAACGGTTAGGCGGTTTTGTTTCCATGAGCCAGATACAAGAAGTGGAAGGCGTGCCCGAGACAGCCCTCCACTATATGAATATTGATGCAAAACATATCCGGAAAATGAATGTCAACCAGCTCAGTTTAGCCGAATTGCGCAAACATCCTTACCTGGACTTTTACCAGGCAAAGGAAATCGTTAACTACCGCAGAACCCATGGTCCGCTGAAAAGTGCTGAAGAGCTGCGTCTCCTCAAAGACTTTCCACCTGCCGAAATAGAAAGAATCAAGCCGTATCTTGCCTACTAGGGGCAAGATAGCCTGTCTGCAAGTTTGCCGGTGCCTGTCTGCAAGTTTGCCGGTTTTGCTAAATGACACCAAACTGGTGCAGGAAGATAAGGAAAATACAGATTGGACAGATAAAACGGATGGTGAACAGGAAAACAGGGAAGAGAGTTCCCTTCAAGGTTCCCCAGTTGGTAAACTCATCACGCACAATCTTCTTTGGCACATACCATCCCAGAAACAGACAGGTGATGAATGAACTCAACGGCATGAGCAGCTGGGCAGTAAAGTTGTCACAATTGCTCAGGAAATCCTTGCCGAAGAAGCCCAAATCAGGTACGGCGCCCTGAGAGAGCGAACAGAATACGGCTATGATGCTGCAAACGATGGTCTCGAACCAGGCTCCCTTGGCACGGCTTATCTTACCCTCCTCATAAATAAAGGCGGTACCTATCTCGTGCATCGAGATGGTAGAAGTCAGGGCTGCCAATACAAGCAAAGCATAGAACAACACCGAAATCACATAACCGACAACCGGCATGTTACCGAAAGCCTCCTGGAATACGTTTGGCAAGGTAATGAAGATGAGCGAAGGACCGCTGTCTGGCTGCACACCTACCGAGAAGGCTGCAGGGAAGATCATCAAACCTGCCAATACGGCGATTACCATATCAATGGTCACAATCTGAGTAGCCGACTTCAAGAGATTGGTCTGTCTGTTGAAGTAAGAGGCATAAGTACACAGACATGCCGTACCCATACTCAAAGAGAAGAACGCCTGTCCCAGCGCTTCGAGCAACACGTTTTCATCTACCTTAGAGAAATCCGGCTTCAGCAGGAACTCCACTCCCTTCATCGCTCCCGGCAGAGAGCAGGAAGCTATCACAATCACAATCAACAGGAAGAAGAGCATCGGCATCAGTATCTTGGATGCTTTCTCTATACCATTGCGCACACCGCGCACTACCACCATGTGGGTAAGCAGGATAAAACCTACTGCCCATAAGGTTGGGCGGATAGGATCGGCTGAAAAGGTCTGGAAATAGGTCTTCACATACTCTGCGTCGCCATGAACACCGCCCATGATACTGGCATAGAGATACTGCAGGCACCAGCCAGCCACTACGGCATAGAAACCCAGGATAATCATAGAGGTGATGATACCCATCAAGCCCAAAGCACCCCAAGCCTTATGCTTTCCCAGATTGGTATAAGCACGGGCTGCATTGGATGCAGAATGACGGCCGATGATGAATTCACTCATCATGCCAGGCAATCCGAGCAGAATGATACATACCAAATAGATGAGAATGAAGGCGGCGCCACCATTCTGACCTGCCATATAAGGGAAACGCCACACATTACCCAAACCGACTGCAGAGCCGGCTGTGGCAAGAATAACGCCCAACTTACTACCAAAATTTCCTCTTGTTTCCATTATCTAAATCTTTAATGTGTAGTGTTTGTTGTTTTCCAACGAAACGGCAGATGCTACACCTTATTATATATATATGATTGTCTGATTATATACCTTAATTATATATATGATTATTATCTATCCGATTACAAATACTTTATCCGAAGACCCCGAACTGGTTCAGGAATACCAGGAAGATGAGGACAGGACAAACGAACTTAATCAGGAAAAGATAAATACCGAAGAGACGTCCCTTCAAGGTTCCCCAGTTAGTAAACTCATCCTGTACGATCTGCTTAGGTACATACCAGCCCAGGAACAGGCAGGTAAGGAATCCTGCCAGAGGAAGGAATATCTGACCCGTAACGAAGTCGAACCAATCGAACAGCGCCTTTCCGAAGAACGAAAGCTTATCTGTTGCACCCAAAGAGAGCGAACAGAAGGCTCCGATGATGGCACAGGAAACCGTAACGATGGTAGCACCCTTCTTGCGGTCTATCTTCAACTCCTCATAGAAGAAAGAGGTATTCACCTCATGAAGTGACATCAGCGAGGTCAAGGCAGCTACCGATAGCAACACGTAGAAGAGCAGCGAGATGATCCATCCCAATACAGGTAACGATGCAAACGCCTGATTAAAGACATTCGGCAAAGTGATGAAGATGAGCGAAGGACCACTATCCGGTGATACTCCTACAGAGAAGGCTGCAGGGAAAATCATCAGACCAGCCAGTACTGCTACCAGCAAATCGATGATGGAAATCTGCAAAGCACTCTTGAAGAGATTGGTCTGACGGCTGAAGTAAGAGGCATAGGTACAGATACAGCCCATACCGATACTCATAGAATAGAACGACTGACCCAAGGCATTCAGGAACACGTTTCTGTCTACCTTTCCGAAATCAGGCTTCAACAGGAACTCCACGCCCTTACCTGCATCCGGCAACAGACAAGCTGCTACCACAATGATCAAAAGCAGGATGAACAGGAGAGGCATCATCACCTTAGAAGCCTTCTCTATACCGCCGCGCACACCATGAATAATCACGAAATGACAAATCAGGAATATCGCTACCGTCCACATAACCGGACGCACAGGATCAGAAGAAAACTCCTTGAAGTAATTCGCCACAAAGGTTGGATCACCATGCAGTTCGCCCATGATGCTGGCATAGACATACTGCAGACACCAGCCCGAAACCACCGCATAATAGCCCGTAATCAGGAAACCGGTAAGCACCTCAAGATAGCCTACCCACTTCCAAGCCGTACCATTAGAGAGTTTGGTATAGGCACGTGCGGTATTAGAGGCACCATGACGGCCGATGATAAACTCAGAAATCATACATGGAATGCCCAACAGGAGCACACTTCCGATGTATACCAGAATAAAGGCTGCGCCACCTTCCTGACCAGCCATATAAGGGAAGCGCCATACGTTACCCAAACCTACGGCGCCACCTGCTGTAGCAAGAATCAATCCAATCTTGCTACCAAAACTTCCTCTATTTGAATCTGTCATTTCTATCTTTCTATTACTAATTTCTTACTTTTTAATTTTTCTTCGTGCAAAATTATAAAATAATTCTGAAATATATGAATTATTTGAAAGCAAAAACACAAATTTAGTAATATTTATGCTATTTAGTCTGTTTTAGAGCGCAGAAATGACCTTTTCTATACATTTTCTAACGATATTCAGCCGGCAAGGTATCACGCCACTTCGAGAAAGGATTGCCCAAGAGATGCGAATTGTAGAATCGCTTGTCGCCTGTTACCTCCATACCGATGAAATCAGGTTTCTCATAGGCTTCGGTCTCGCTAGCCAACTCCACCTCTGCCATGACCAGACCTTCATTATCGCCATAGAACTCATCTACCTCGAAGGTATGACTGCCACTTTTCACAAGATAGCGACGCTTATCGATGACGCCACCCTGACAAAGTTGCAGAAGATGCTGCGCCTCGTCCATCGTTATCTCCTTTTCAAACTCATAGCGGGTCATGCCGCCATTTACCGACTTGCCCTTAATGGTAAGGTAAGCCTTCTCGTCCCGTGTGCGAACCCGCACCGTAGCCCCCTCAGCAGGAATATATCCCTGCTGGATATGACTAGAAGAAAAGGCGGCGCTTTTATAAGCGTCGCCCTTCTTAACGAGGAATTTTCTTTCTATCTCTAATCCACTCATTGTTTTATACTAATGTTGTTGCATAGATGGCAAAAAGAATACCGAGGACTATCAATCCTATAAATATCCACTTGATTACTTTCTCGCCTTTTGCAGCCTGTTTCTTCTGATAAGCCTCATGTTTGGCTCTTCTTAAGTCTTTATTTCCACTCATAGTCGTATATTTTTTAGATTATTATTGTTGTTCGTCATCATTCGTAGGGAACTCCATCAGGTATGCCTTGATGAAATCATCTATCTTGCCGTCCATCACGCCATCTACATCCGATGTCTGATAGTTGGTACGGTGGTCTTTCACACGACGGTCGTCGAAGACATAACTTCTAATCTGGCTTCCCCACTCTATCTTCTTCTTACCTGCCTCAATCTTAGCCTTAGCCTCCAGACGCTTCTTCATGGCGCGGTCGTAGAGTTGGCTCTTCAAGAGCAACAGGGCTTTGGCACGGTTCTTTGGCTGGTCACGGGTCTCGGTGTTCTCGATGAGGATTTCTTCTTCCTCGCCTGTATCAGGGTCAGTATACCAATAACGCAGACGGACACCGGATTCAACCTTATTCACATTCTGACCACCGGCACCACTCGAACGGAAGGTATCCCAGGAGAGCTTGGCTGGGTCAACATACACCTCGATGGTATCATCTACCAGCGGAGTTACGAAGACACTGGCGAAACTGGTCATTCGCTTGCCCTGGGCATTGAAAGGAGAAACACGCACCAGTCGGTGCACACCGTTCTCGCTCTTCAGATAGCCATAAGCGTACTCACCGCCCTCAATGGTCATGGTGACGCTCTTGATACCAGCCTCATCGCCTTCCTGCATATCGGTGATGGTTACCTTGTAGCCATGAGCCTCTGCCCAGCGCATATACATACGCATCAGCATCTGTGCCCAGTCCTGGCTTTCTGTACCACCGGCACCGGAATTAATCTTGAGCACGCAGTCCATCGGGTCTTCCTTCTGGCGAAGCATGTTCTTCAACTCCAGGTCTTCGATGGCTTTGATCGCCTTGGCATAATCGGCATCCACCTCTTCCTCGGTTACCATTTCGTCTTTATAGAAGTCGAAGGCAAGCTGCAGTTCGTCGGCATAAAGACGCACGGTCTTGTAGCCGTCGAGCCATTTCTGGATGCCCTTCACCTTCTTCATCTGCTCCTGTGCATACTTCGGGTCTTCCCAAAAGTCAGGAGCCTGGGTGCGGAGCTGCTCCTCTTCGAATTCTACTTTCTTCTGGTCTATATTGAGATAGTGATGCAGAGCGTCAGCTCTGTCCATCACATCCTTCAACTGGTCAGCTGTAATCATTAACTCTTAACTATAAACTTTTAACTTTAAACTTTAGATTACTCCTCATACATCTTGTCAATCTCCGCCTTGTAGTTCTTGTTGATGATAGGGCGGCGAATCTTCAAGGTATTGGTCAACTCACCCGACTCCATAGAGAAGTGGTGAGCCAGGAGGGTAATGCGCTTAATCTGCTCATAATAAGCCAGATTTTGCTGGAGAATCTGGATACGGTCCATCAGCATCTTCTGCACCTTCTCGTTAGCACACAAATCTTCACGGCAGGTGAAGGCGATATGATGCTCACGTGCCCAGTCCTCCACGAGGCGGAACTCTGGAACGACGAGGGCTGATACGAACTTGCGCTGGTCGGCAATCACAGCCACCTGATCGATAAACTTATCTACCAGGAGCAACGATTCTACCTGCTGCGGAGCGATATACTTACCGTTGGATGTCTTGAACAGGTCCTTGATACGCTCAGTGAGATAAAGCTCGCCGTCCTTCATGTAGCCGGCATCACCGGTATGGAAGAATCCATCCTTGTCGAATGCCTTCGCATTGGTGGTATCACGATGATAATAGCCCGGAGTGATGGTAGGGCCCTTGAGGAGCACCTCATTATCCTCGCCTATCTTTACCTGAATGCAAGAGATAGGGCGACCCACCGAACCCAGACTGCGTTTCTTGTCGAGATGATCGCAAGATACGGTAGCAAGACTCTCGGTCAGACCGTAACCCACCACCATATTGATACCGATGGCATGTACAAACTCCTCTACTTCCGGACTTACATAAGCACCCGCTGTAGGGAAGATATTCGGTTTTTCCAAGCCCAACTGCTTGCGAACCATGCTCAAAACGGTTTTGTTGATAATCTGATATTCCAACTCCAAGGTCAGAGGAGGGCGCTTGCAGTTTGCCAGATATTCTATATTCCGTTTCTTTCCTACTGCCAAGGCATGGTAGAAGAGTTTCTTCTGGATAGGACCGGCATCATCCATCTTTGCCTTTACGGCGATATAAACCTTCTCCCAGAAACGTGGCACACTACACATACAGGTAGGATGCATCTCTCTCATACTCTCCTGAATTTCATGAGGATAAGTATTGATGATGAGTTCGGCACCTTCGCTCAAGCAGAGATATGCCCATCCACGCTCAAAGATATGGGTGAATGGAAGGAAGTCGATGACACGATCCTTTTCGGTAACAGGAATGCACTCATCGTTTGCCTTCAAAGCAGCATAATACTGGCTATAGGTCAGCATCACACCCTTGCTATCTCCAGTTGTTCCACTGGTATAGAGGATATTAGCCAAGTCATCCATACTTGCCTGCTTGTAGAGTTCCTCTACCTCCGTCTGACGAGGAAGATTCTCTCCCAACTTCAGGAAGTCCTTGAAATAGAGGGCTGCAGGATCATGTGTACTGATGCGCACGCTTGAATCGAAGATGATGATACGCTCCAGAGAAGGACAGAGGGCAAAGATACGGTGAGCCTTGTCATACTGTTCCTGTTCGCCAACAAAGAGGAAGCGAATCTGCGCATCATTAATCATATATTGAATCTGCTGCTCGCTGCTGTTGGCATAGAAAGGCACAGAGGTAACTCTGATACCGTACGCACCGAAGTCTGTGTACAGATAATGCACACAGTTCTGCGAGAAGACTGCGATTTTGTCAAGAGGTTTAGCCCCAAGATTCAGGAGGGCATTGCTCACTTGTTTCACTCTTAAGGAAAAGAGGTTGAATGAAACCGATTGCCACTGGTCGCTGCCAAACTTTCTGAAAGTTAAAGCAGTTTTCTCTCCCCATTTCTTGGCGAGATCATGTACCAGTACCGAAAGATGACTATTAATCTGCATAAGCTTATATTTATATTCTGATGCAAAGATAATAGAATTTGTTAAGAACACAAAATAAAAAGATATTTTTTCCACTTTATCTGCTCTTTTTTTCGTATCTTTGCCCCCAAAACAATAAAAAGAGAGATTATGATGACACAAGAAGAATATGTAAGCGATGCCGTGGATTTGCTGAAAAAGCTCATCGCCACCCCATCTGTAAGCAGAAACGAGAAGGAGGCTGCCGACATCATGGAGCTGACCATCCGCAAATATGGTTTCGAGCCTCATCATGAGGCGAACAACATCTGGATTATCGACCCTCATTACGATGAGAGCCGACCTACCCTGCTGCTCAACGCTCACATCGATACCGTGAAGCCTGTGGCTTCATGGACACGCAACCCGTTTTCACCGGATGTTGAAGAGGGTGTACTTTACGGTTTGGGCAGCAACGATTGCGGCGGCGGACTCTGTTCGCTCCTCCAGCTATTCAGAATGCTGACCGCAAAGCCTCAGCAGTATAATCTTATCTATCTGGCATCCGCCGAAGAAGAGGTATCGGGAAAGGATGGCATCACCCGTGCCCTGCCTTTGCTTCCGCATATCGACCTTGCCATCGTAGGTGAACCTACCGGCATGAACCCGGCTGTTGCCGAAAAGGGACTGATGGTGCTGGATGTGATTGCTCACGGAAAGAGCGGTCATGCTGCCCGCAACGAGGGAGTAAACGCTATCTACGAGGCATTGGATGATATGCGATGGATTCGTGACTATAAGTTTGAGAAGGTGAGCGAGTTCCTGGGCCCTACCAAGATGACGCTTACCGTAGTGAATGCCGGAACCCAGCACAATGTGATTCCGGATAAGTGTACGATGCTTGTGGATATCCGCACCAACGAGTTCTACGACAACGAGGAGGTTTACGAGTTTATCTGCCAGCACCTGAAGAGCGAGGTGAAGGCCCACAGTTTCCGTCTGAAGTCATCCCGCATCGACCCGGCGCATCCTCTTATCAGGAAATGTGTAGCCATGGGCATGAAGCCATTCGGCAGTCCTACCCTCAGCGACCAGGCTCTGATGCACTTCCCTTCGTTCAAACTGGGTCCTGGCGAGTCTTCCCGTTCCCATTCAGCCGATGAATTTATCAAAATAAGCGAGATTTCGGATGCTGTAGCTAAATACCGGGAACTTTTGGATGGAGCCAGCATCTGAAAGAGATATTCGTTCTGACTACAACTTTTATATAGAATACAACAAAAAACGAAGCGCGGTTATGCCTTAGACATAACCACGCTTTCTGTTTTCCATCATCTTTTATCTTGTTACTTACTTTCGCTGGCAAAGATAATACTTCTTTTTTGAATACCGAATAAGGAATATAGAAGAAATGATATAAAAAAGAGGCAATCGTTTGCACACATTGCACCTCACGGTGAAACGACAAGGGTCTATATGCCACTCTGCATCGTGACATATAGACCTTTTTTTGTGAATCAGGGATGCTTAGAATAAACTTTTTATTGCTATTCCTGTAAGAATTGCTATAGTGAAGCTAGAAAAAGTGCCTATCAACACATACTCTGTTGTGCGAATTTCCTTGGCTTTGTTTAATTCACCAAAACGGAAAACAGACTTTGCTGCCAGCAAGAAGCCGACTCCTTCAAAACTGCCAACAAGGACGAATGTAAGAATCATGATCCTTTCAATATAACCTATCCATTGTCCGGCATTAGGTAAACTCTGTGTGTTAGAAGATACAGGTGTCCATTTATTAAGAAACAACCCCAATAAGATAGAAGATGGTCTTAACATTAATATATATGCCACGACGGTCAACCAAACATTTGCAGAACAATGGTTCTCAATATATGAAAGAACAGTGCAATCTCCGTATAAAACGAACCATAATACTCCAATTATTATAATGTGTAAAAACTGATCTGCAAGAAATGTTGAAAGAGAATCCTTGTAGCACCTACATTTAATCAAGTCTATTATAAAATGGCTGGCAAAGATAATCAAAGGTACAAGCCAGCATAACCAATCTGCCACCAAGATATATGCCACACATGCATGTATGGCACTATGAAGCAACAGATAACCAATCCCCTTGATACCAGGTATGCGCTTCCCATTATTGATGCTATCAGTCTGAAGTATAAAATCAGAACATAGATGGGCGCAGAGTAACTTTATAAAAATGATGATTGATTCCATGTTACTGCTTATTGTATTTTGAAATTAACGATTTGAAATATTCCACATAGTCAAGAATTAGCTGACCCTTAGCAGAACTCCAGTGATAATTAAAGTTTTGTCTCGTCATGCCCAAATCCTCAGCAAGGTCTTTCTGAAGTTTAGGAAAGAGTATTGCCTGATAGACTACTTTTGCCTGTTTAGCAGTCCATGACGTAATTACGTCATCAGCAAAACGAGTTACCAGTTCCATGTCTTTATTAAAATCAGGCCATGTAGTCGATATGCTCAGTCTTTTTTTCCCGATGTTGTCAAACGAGCGGCCAGATAATCTGAAAGCCTCTCCATCACTAGTTACAATATTGTCGCTTTCAAAAGAAATATCACCAATACCAATGGATAATCTAGCATCCCAAAGCTGCTGTTTGCCTGGAGTCATTGCTTTAAGTTTTGCTCTTAGCGCAATAGCTACAGCCAAGGCATAGTCTGGTTTATCAACAACTATTTGGAAACTATCACCACGATACATTTCCAAATTGCAGAGAGTTAGAGGCAGAAAATCTGCAGCGCATACATTCAATGTATCCAATACAGTTTGCCTCCATTTTGCAGCAATATTTGTGGAGTTTACTAGATCTCCTGTAATCACGCTTTTTATCATAAACTTGAATAGTTTGATTAAATCTGATGCAAAGATAATATTTTTCTTTTAAAAAATCAAAGATATTACCTTGATTTTGCGTAATCAAGTTATTTTATTTGATTTCCTCTGCCGTCAGCCCCGTCATATCCATGATAGACGCTTCATCCATACCCTTTGCCAGCATCTTCCTGGCTGTTGTCGGCAGATATTGTTGTGTTGTATCAGTTCATCTTCATTGAGTGACTGAAGGGTATTCAGAAGGTTTTTCAATCGATCGGGATGATTGCCGAATATCTTCTTGAACGTAAGGTCTGCCTTAGGATTTTTTATTTTAAACTAATATCGATTCTAAAAAATCAGCAGGAGTCTGCACATTTTCTGCAAAATCCCTAAAGTCCTTTATTTTTCTTCTAAAGATTCATACAATGAGTCATCTATCGCATCTGAAACTTGCTTACGATTCTTAAGCGTCATCTTAAGTATTTCGGGCGAAAGCTGATAGTTAGCCCACGCATTCTCTTGCTCCTTTACAGTTGTAACAGACTTAGCATTAGCTGACTCCAACAGACGTTCGGCCAACCAACGCTCATTACTTGCTGTCAAAGAAAGGGACTGCAAGAAACTCCACAATTTATAAATAGCTAATGTTGTCATATCATACAGATTTATATTATTCCAAATGCAAAACTACAACATTTATTTAAAACAGCCAAGAATTTTCTAGGATTTTTAAAAGTAAAAAGGTAAAAAAGTAAAGATTTTGCTATCCCAATACTATCTGATAACTTTTTCTAAAACTTTTCGACCTGTACGGTTGAAATTACCCACACGCCCTGGGCTAGGAGCTTACTTGCGAAACTTGAATGTATACTTTTGCACGCAAGCGTATGCTGCAGAATATTCAAGTGGCTCAATCAGCTTACTCAAGTGGTTCAATCAGACTACTCAAGTGGCTCAATCAGACTACTCAAGTGGCTCAATCAGCGAGTACAGCCGTCTGCGTAACCCAGTTCAGCCATATCCTTAACCCGATGCAGCCGTCTGCGTAACCCGATGCAGCCGTCTGCGTAACCCGATACAGTCGAATCCTTAACCCAACGCAGTCGAATCCTTAACCCAACGCAGCCATATCTGTAACCCGACGCAGCCACATCAGTTGGTAAACGGAAGTGCATCGTTTGTTTACCTCATTTGAGTGTTCAATGACTACCAGGGCAAATAAGCCTTTCTTTCTGGAGGAGGGTGAAAAAGTGAAGCATCACCTGCCCGAGCACATCACCTTTACCCTGCACGACCGTCGCACTTCAGGCGAAACTGCAGAGGGTGGAGAAGTGAGCAGCGAACTGAGAGGGCAGCGGAGCAAACTGAAACTCCGGCTGCAATGCAATTATGATGTGAGCGAGAAGAAGGCTGAGCAGCTGAGCGGCTATCTCAGGTTAGATATGATTGGCGACCTGGAGGACTTCTTCCTGCGAAAGGATTATTACATAGCCAACTGCAGGCGTTCGAACAAGAAGATGAACATGGGTGGCTATATGACCACAGCCATGATAGGTTTCTTTAAGGATCATGGTGTAGAAGGATTGTAAAAAATATAAAGCTTATGAATTATCCCCAACGTATGTACAGCAAGACCGAGCTGGGTCTGCTCTACTTTCCCGACACAACCGACGGGGCGACAGCGCGCCGTCATATCATGGGATGGATTAAGCGTTGCGAGCCCCTCTGGAACGAGCTGCAACGCTTAGGCTACCAGGAGCATAGCCAGTATTTCCCTCCCCGCCAGGTATTCACCATCTTCGAATACCTGGGCGAGCCGGGGGCATAATAGCAATCAGCAAGACGCCCTGACGCCCTGAAAGGGCAAAAGCTCCTAGCCCAGGGCAACGCCCTGGGTATAATAGCAATCAGCAAGACGCCCTGTAAGGGCAAAAGCTTTGTATACTGCCAGGTATTTTAAAGCTTTTGCCCTTACAGGGCGACAGGTTTGTGTCCGTAATTACCCAGGGCGATGCCCTGGGCTAGGAGCTTCTGCCCTTTCAGGGCGTATTGGATGTGGCTATTCCGAAACACAACGAACAGACATTGCTATAGAACGGCTATTTGTATTCTTCTTCCGTACTCCATTTGATTTTGATATCGTGAGATTATATACCTTTCCTGCTTCAAACTTTTTTTTCTTTATTTCTTCAGAAGCATCAATCAGGTGACCACCATAATCCCACATCTGGAGTCCCGTAATATTTTCCGGCAAGATAAATACAGTAACAGAATTCTCATTAAACAGTTCTTCGTCTTTTTCGTATCCTTCGCCTGCAAATTTATGAAAGGTAGCATTAATAGGCGTTTTATCATCAATTTCCCAAACAGGGACTCCATCGTTATTGTTCATTGGAGAGAAATGGCCAGTTTTGTAACCCGAGACTTGAACTGTTCCGATATCACCCAAAGATTTGTCTAAAATAATTCTCACCTTAGCCAAGGCATGCACCATCCAGATCGATACGGTCGGGTTCTTTTCACGATTCCAATCGGTAGCTAAGCCATACAACAGATCTTGTGTCAAATTGTTTTCATAAGTCATCATCTTCTTTTCTACGTCATAGTGAATAGAGTTGTATGGATTGCATGGATAACTGGCATAAAAATCTAGCAGTCCCTTTTTAGGCCAGAAACGCTTGGGGGTATAATTCCAGCTATTATTACCATCATAGGTTACTATCTGACCACTATTCTGATGGTCTACATCATACATAAACTGAACATTCTCAACCGCACCTGAATAAGGTTTATGAAAACCGAAAATCTGAACCTTGTCACCTTGGGTAAATTTCATTGTACCATTATCATCAATCAAACGAGTATTGGGAATTTCCTTCCAATCTGATTGCACAGAAAACCCAATAGGCTGATCAGATACAGGAATAGCATCCTCCACTTGATTAGTACAGGCTGCACCCATCAAGACAAAGGAAATCATCCATAACTTACTATAACTATAAATATTCCGCTTCATATTCCCGATTATCATTATAAAGGTATTGTTTCATACTTCACCTCATTCCAATCCACGACATCAGTCATTACTTTGAAATTGATAGGATCAAGTGAAAGTTTAAAATGAAAGATATACGCTTTTCCTCCTACACCAAACGGATCTTTTGGAAGAACGTCTAGCAGATTTTTATATACCGTCACATCTTCCTTAAATTTTCCCTGCTCTACCGTATAAGTTATCTTTAGATTAAAGTTTGCGGGCAGATCCTGAGGGATTATAAAGATATAAGAATCTTTGACATCATTTGTTATTATCTTATGTGTATGGTCTAACAGAGGAGGTGCACTTAACTTATATATGGGACCATCTTTTTTTTGTTGTTCTTGGTCTTCATCTTTGCCATCTACTTTGCCATCTTTTGTCCAAGTATAAAACCAACTAAATTTATTATTGTAGGGAACCCAATCTCCCGTTTTAAGATTCAGATAGCCCGCCATAAGAAAGATGCCTTTATTTTCTTCGGCGCCATATAGTTTCACCTCTTTAACTGTTATAACTGCACCCTTTTCCTCTAATTCCTGATTGGCTGTGATATCAAAGCCCAAACGAACCAAAGCATGCTTAAATTGAAATTTCACTTTACTCTTAGGAGATGTTGGTGCTGTTTGATTTGGTTGATTGGCCCATACCAAATCTACAGGAGACATGTTAGAAGGAAAATCTATATAAGTATTTGGACTATTAATATCAGCTTTGTCGGCCAGTTCATCAGGTAGCTTGCCCATTCCTACTTGTGGACTATAAGGCGCAAAGGCATAGAAATCCACATTTCCATTACTTGGCCAAAATCGGATATGGTCATATCCCCAATGATTTTCTCTCCAGGTTACGTGTTCAGTATCCATCAGAGATGAGATTGTCCCATCAATATGGTTGTATCTTGCAAAGACACCAAATCCGGCGTTCCATACACTCCCTTGGAGAAACTTTATATCGGTTATACTAGAACGGGTTGAAGCATTCCGACCTACATAAGCATCAAAGTTGATTTCAGAAGCTGAAGAAGATGAAGTTTCTTCCACAGCTTCGCCGGCACAGCCAGATAATACCAGCTGTGCTATCAAAACGTAAAAGGCTAAACGAAGAAACTTCATCTTATGATAATTTAAATTCATTATTTTCTATCCCAAGGTTTGTCATTGGAACCGATATTGATACCGTCATCTGTTCCCCAACCGTCAACACCAGCATCAGCACTACCAGTAACATCAACATCGAATTCGATTGGACGACCAAGGGTCAAGTTAAGCATATATGCCTTACCCTGCTCGAATTTCTTTTTAATTTGCTTATAAACCGTATTTTTCACTGATCCCGTTTCACCACCATAATCTATAGTGTACTCTACGTAAACATAAAGTTCATCTGCTCCTGAGAAATCCTGTGGAATTACAAACAAATAATTTTTGTCAGAATTAATTCCATTCTGATCTAACGTCTGATCACTAGAGACCAAATCATAATTTTGCTTATTATTATCAGAAGTTTCTGCTGACCAAAGACCTTCTACATTATTTGCCTTAGACAAATCTATAGTTCCCGTTTTATAGAAAGCTTTTGTTTTTCCATCAGGAGATCCTGCCAATGTAATCTTATTCACTGTAAAAGTTACATTATTAGCTAGATTAGCAGAAGGATTATCTCCATATAACTTTACAGTATAACCAAGTCTAGACAAAGCATGATGAAATTGAAATTTCACCATCTCTTTTGTACTAGCGAGATTTGCTGATGTCGAACCCGTAGCATTAGTCCACAACAAATCTGTCTGGTCAGCAGCATTATCTGCTACATTAAAATTAATTTTAGAACCAGTTAACTCTGTTCCGTTTACATAAGGAGCATACGCCAAGAAATCAATATGACCTTGTGTTGGCCAAAACTTAAGAGGAGAATATGTCCACTTTTTATTTGAATAAGTTACCTTCTGATTTTTGAAGAAATTAGCATCAGTAGTCTTACCATCCTCAGCGTCATACTTACCAAACACACCAAAACCATCAGTCTGAAGATTAGTTACCGTCTCCACGCTACCACGTGAACCATTTACAGCAACTGCACTTCTTCCCAAATAGCCATCAAAGCTGATAGCCTCATTCTTAGAAGAATTGTCTGAAAAACTATCCAAGTCATCGCTTGAACAACTTACCAATGTCAACGCTGCCATTGCAGCAATACCCATAACGAATTTCTTATCCATATCTTTTTGGATTTTTAAATTAAACTAATCTATTATTAATCTTTTACTATTTTTATCTGATTCTTATCACTTTTTCTACAGTTCCATATCAATATCCTCAGGTTTACCCCAATCCTTGACCGTGACGTCAAAACCGCCAGAACTTCCTTCCGAAGGCTTCACATCAGGTAAAGGGTTCGGCAACTCAACATCAACATGGAGAGAAGAAAAATAACCTAACTCCGATGAATTTTCATCTTCCTGAAACTTATCTCCTACCGCAAACTGATAATCTACCTGCTTCTTTTTGTCTATCAACAAAGCTGAAAAAGACAGCTTATTGTTTTCTGCATCAAGATGGGCAGTTTCTGGTAGGCCAAAACATTTAAACGATGTCGTCAACGTTCCTAGTGTCGCGTCATTCTTATCTATCGTTTTCGTCCAGGACTCCAGAAGATAAGTCACCTTACTACTCTGAAGCGGCTTCCCCTGTCCCAGCAGAAATCCATCTGAAATACCAGTTAAGGATCCTCTCGCAGAATACAGGTTTCCTATACCTGGAACTTTCACGTTGACCTGGATATGCGAAAGCACATTCCTTGGCGTTAAAGTAGCCTCAGAATAGTCTCCAGAAACATCGAATTCATCGAGTTTATCAGAGGCAAGCCACTCGGGCTCAACCCCTATCAGTTCATTATCTCCACGTGAGTACCAGCGCGATGTTGTATGCAGTACCAGAGCTCGCGCTGTCTCGTAAGAGTCCATTCCCTGAAATTCGAGTGTACCAAACTCGGTCGTACTCTGGTTGAATACCAGTACATGATATTTTCCAGGTTCCAAGAAAAAGTCGGCATGTGTTATATCATTAGTCAAGGCAGTATGCGGAGCACCACCTGACCAGGGAAACACCATGACCGTCATACCTGTAGGCACCTCTTTATCAAACAAACGCCAATCTACATTAATCCGGACCAATCTACGGCCATCCTTTGGCGGACAACTGGAATAGTCATCATAAACGCAAGAAGTAAGCGAAATGATAAGGAGCCAACAGTACAAGAATAGTTCTATACATCTTTTACATCTTTTCATGAATGCTTCATCTTTATATTCTTATCTAATTATCATATTCATTTCAAAATTTCCGGGTGCAAAAGTACAATATAAAATTGAATTAGCTCTTAAAGAATGTTTAATAAAAATAAAATGATAAAAAAGATAATGTTTTTGTTACATCACAAAAAAAATGCCAGTAGCCACCGGTTTAGTAAGCAATTAAAAAACCTACAATCAAACCAATTGATTGTAGGTTTCATTTCTATCATTTATTCAAGTTTCGCATGTGGTTTACGGGATGAAGGCCCAAAAGCCCCAGAAGCAGCACGCCCTGAAAGGGCAGAAGCTCCTAGCCCAGGGCATCGCCCTGGGTATAATAGCAATCAGCAAGACGCCCTGTAAGGGCAAAAGCTTTGTATATTGCCAGGTATTTGAAAGCTTTTGCCCTTACAGGGCGACAGGTTTGTGGCCGTAATTACCCAGGGCGTTGCCCTGGGCTAGGAGCTTCTGCCCTTTCAGGGCGTGCTGCTTCTGGCTACAACTATTCATACATTATCTGCTCAGCCAAGCCTCCGGATTGAGCTTGGCAGTCTCCTTGCGAAGCTGGAACTGGAGGATGTTTTCAGAGCCAACACTACCCAAAGCCTGACGGGTACGTACCTTCTGACCCTTATGAACGCTGACCGATTTCAGATTACAGTAAACAGAGATGTAGGCACCATGACGGACCAGCACGTTCCACATGCCACCATAACCGAAGACGGCACTCACCTCACCATCGTAGATACTGCGAGCCACACAACCCGGCTTGCCCTGGATATTGATACCCTTATTGTCGAGCGTTACGCCCTTCAAACCTTCTACATTATACTGACCGAAATGACTCACCACACGGTAACTGCCGCTGATAGGCATCGGCAATCTGCCACGGTTAGCCTCGAATCCACCGCTCAGCATGCGGTCTACCGAACTCAAGGTAGAAGCCTCCTGCGCCTCCTTCTTGGCAGCGGCAATCTCACGGGTACTGCGTTCCGCATCCATCTTCGCCTTCAACTCGGCAGCCTGTCTTTCAGCCTCCGCCTTTCTTGCAGCCTGTTCGGCAGCAGCCTCACGGGCAGCCTGTTCTGCGGCGGCACGCTTGGCAGCCTCGGCAGCAGCACGCGCCCTAGCCTGCGCTTTTGCCTTCGCCTTAGCCTCAGCCTGGGCAGCAGCCTCCTCCTGAGCCTTTCTTGCAGCCTCGGCAGCCAGTCTTGCTTCTTCGGCAGCCTTTCTGCGGGCAGCTTCGGCAGCAGCCTCACGCGCCTTGGCTTCGGCTATACGACGGGCATTCTCCCTGGCAGCAGCCTCGGCAGCAGCTTTCTTGCGAGCCAGTTCCGCGGCACGTTTCTTGGCGGCAGCAGCGGCAGCGGCCTTCTTCTTAGCCTCGGCAGCAGCACGGGCACGAGCCTTGGCTACTTCCTGAGCAATCAAGCGGTCAATCTGAGCGTTGATTGCCGCATCTTTCTGACGCTGGTCGGCGATGACAGCCTGAATGGTCTTCTGCTGTTTCTGCAGTCCCTGCACCATCTCCTGCTGCTGGGTCTGCTTACCTTCCAATACCGTCTTCTCCTGCTTACCCTTATATAATAAGGTATTCTTATGTCCCTTAACATGCTGCAACTGCTGGTGCTTCTCGTTCACCTGCTTCTGCTTAGCCTTTACAGCCTCGCCCTGCACCTTCTGATAGGAAGAATACTGGCGGATGAAGGAAAGGCGGCGATACATCTGTGTCAGATTCTTGGCACTGAAGATGAACATCAGCTTGTCCTGAACCGTATGATGACGGCTCATATAGCGCATGGAACGGATATACTTGTTCTTGCGGTCCTGCAACTGTTGCTGAAGCGTTTTCAACTGTGCCTGCAGAATGCCGATATTGCCGTCAATATGATGGATATCCTTCTGGATACCGTCAATCTTCTTCTGGCGCTGGTCTATTTCTCCGTTCAGCGCCATCAGGTCTTCAAGACGTTTCTTCACATCCGCCTTATTTCTCTGCAAAGCCTGCTCCTGCTCTCTGATCTTCTTCCGGATAGAAGCGCGCTGTCCCTGCAAACCTCGGATAGAGGCATTGCTATAGGTTGCCGCCTTGCGTTCTGCTCTGGTTGGCGCAGCTGGTTTGTATGTCTTTCTGGCCGCATGACTTCTGCTGTTCGTCTTTCTGGCAGGAGCAGCAGCCTTCTTTTTCGCAGTTACGGCAGTCTTTCTCACCGGCTTCTTCTGGGCAGAATGCTTCTGCGCAAAAGGTGCGAGCGAGAAGGTGATTGCCATGATGAATAATAAGATTCGCTTCATTTCTTATATTAAAAACCCATGTTCTATAATTTCAAACTCTTGATGAGCATCTACATACTCAATATCTTGCTGAGCACATCTGTTGGAGAAATCTGCTTGTATTTGCCCGAAATCTCGGTCTGAGTGCTCCATTTGCTGTCGGTCTTCACCTGATTCAATTGCAGACTGATCTTAGCCTCCTGCTTTTTCCTGGTAGCAGTAGTGGTCATCGCCAGATTCAGGGAGGCAGGGAACATCTTGACGCCTACACTCTTGAAGTTGCCGTAGTCGACGTGGAGATTGGAGGTGCCGTTCTGCGCACTCTTATAGACAACATCTGCAGCTGTGATGCGGCCGGTAGTGCGGTTGGCTGTCCAGGCATAGGTCATATTGCCGTTCCTGAAACTAACCGGCACATTGTCTCCTGCCACATCCAAAGTGGCATCAAACTTCTTCAGGTCTGATTCCTTCACAGTCCTTTCGCCCGGCAGGAGCAGCTGGTTCCAGAAGAGAGCCTGCAGAGAATAGAAGGAGATGCCCTGCTTCTTGAGGAAGTCTACCTGGGTATAATCTGCCTTGATGTATTCCTTGTGCAGACGGTCGATGATAAGTACATGGTCGGGAGTAAACTCCAGACGGCCCACCTCTGTACCCAAGATAGGAATAAAGAGCTGGATGCGGATGATTTCATCCTTACGCATGCTCAGTTTGCCCGGCACGGTAATGTCCTTATCACCAGCCTGGAGCGTAAACGACATGTTGCCTACAATATTCCTGGTATACACCTGATTGTCTGAAACCTTCTGTACGAAAGCCAACTTCCTGAGCGTCTCACTCTGACGAGAGCCAGAACCCTTGGTGGCATTCTCTTTCTGATGACTGGCTGATGTGGAGCCAGAGCCCTGTACATTCTTGCTGGTTCCGCAAGAACCGAGGAGCAGGATGCTGCAGGCTGCGGCAAGCAGCATCATCTTATTCTTCTTCATTGTATATTTCATCTTTCCTGATTTTTCTACTTTCCGTTTATTTCTTCTTACCTTTTCTAACTGACTTCTTCGTAGCGGCAGGTTTCTGCTTGGACGCATTACGCTTCTTCAGTTCTTCTTCGGTAATATATTGTCTGTTCTTAATCTTCCATGCCAGCACCTCAGTCTGGTTCTCGCCGGTATAGGCTTTCTTCCAGAAATCTACGGATTCATCGGCCATACCATTCATATAATAGATATCTCCTGCATGTTCAATAACCGTACTGTTATCTGCGGTGGAATCGCGGTTTTTGAGTGCCTGGTCTATATAGGTCTTGGCATCAGCATAGCGTTCTTCCATAAAGAGGATCCAAGCATAGGTATCCAGATAAGTACCGTTGTTCGGCTCTGCCTTGATGGTCTTGTAGCTCATCGCCTCAGCCTTATGCAGGTCAACGCCCTTCTCGCTCAGATAGTAGGCATAGTTGTTGAGCGCCATCACGTTGTCATCTTTCCATTGCAGGCAGGAGTCGTAAGCCGCAAAGGCTTCCTGCTCTTCACCTTTCTTATGAAGGATATCGCCGGTTACGGCATAGAGGTCGGATACCAGGTCAGCTGGCGACTGTGCATTCACCTGCGCCAATCCGAGACGGAACTCACGGAGCGCCTCGTCTTCCTTATCTTTCTGATAATACGCCATTCCACCGAAGTAATAGAACACCATTTCTTCGGGATTATACTCCTGAGCCGCCTTACATTGCTGGGAAACCAGGTCATATTTTTTCTCGTTCCAGAGCATCTGTACGAGTTGCATTCTGGCATTCACGTTATCCGGAGCTATGGTAAGCACCTTTTCGAAGGCACGGCAAACAGAGTCGGCAGGCATCTTCTTCAAACTCATATAAGCAGCTCTCATCTCTGCCACATCGGCTGACGGATGAGCCACGTTGAGCGCCTTGTCAAACAGCGCAATCACCTTGGTAGAATCGCCACCTTCGCTCTCGTTCTTCTGAATGAAAGAGCGGTACATCATCACCTTGGTCTCCAGATCCGATTTCGGACTCATCAATATCTTATCGAGCATCTGCCCGGCAAGCTGCTCCTGATGGGTGGCATTATAATAGTCGTAAAGCGACATCTGGGCATAGGAATTGTCAGGCTCTTCCTTCAGCACATCGGTAAAGCACTTGTAGGCTTCCTTCTGGCGGTCGTGCTGTACGAGCCAGTTGCCCAGCATTGTCTTGTACTGCATATCCAGCGGATGCTGGTCTACCAGCGACTTCAGTTCCTGATAGGCAGCCTTCTTGTCGTTCATCAGTTCATAAACTCTCATTTTAGAGAGGGTGAACTGTTCGCTTTCACCTTCTTCCACCTCAAGACGCGAAATGGTTTTGAGTACTGATTTATAATCCTTATTCTGGGAATAAAGCTGAACCAGGATGCGGAGGGCATCGGTATTATCGTGGTTTTTGGCATACAGATTCTCATAGGCTTCGATGGCAAGATCGTATTTCTGGCTACCTATATAATATCTGCCCAACTGCTCTGCATAGGTCTGGTTTTCCGGATTCAGTTCTATTGCCTTCTGCATATAGGCAAGTGCCAGGGAATCCTGCTTGAGCTGAGAATAGAAAAGCGACTCATAGAAATAGGCTTCAGCCGCCTTCGGGTCTATCTTCCGGGCATGCTCAAAGAGGTCGAAAGCTGCCGAATAATTGCCGACAGCCTGCTGGCGCGCTCCCTCCAGGAAGAAATAGTTGTAGCGCTGGCGGTCGTTCGGAGAGAGATGGTCCTCCTGAACCGCCGGCTTCTGAACCGGCTGCACCTTCTTCTTACGGGCAAGCGACGGCATGGCTACCGAACCCAGCAAGACCAGCCCCATTGCCCAACTGATATTTCTAAGATTCATCTTCACGATTCTAATCCTTTCTATTCTATCTTTAATAATCTGTTATTTTACACCCGTATGACCGTATCCGCCGGCTCCGCGTTCGGTTTCATCGAGCTCATTAACCTCGATGAAATCGCATTGTTCGTGCTTGGCCAGCACCATCTGGGCTATACGCTCGCCATCGTTGATAACGAAATCCTCTGTAGAGAAATTGATGAGCAGAACCATGATTTCGCCGCGATAATCGGCATCGATGGTTCCCGGCGTATTCAGTACGGTAATGCCATGCTTCAAAGCCAGACCGCTGCGAGGACGGATCTGCGCTTCATAACCTGCAGGCAAAGCCATATAAAGACCGGTTGGCACCAGTCGTCGCTCCATAGGATGAAGCACGATTGCCTCATCGATATTTGCACGCAAATCCATGCCGGCACTCTGAGGTGTGGCAAACGCAGGTAGAGGCTGATGCCCCTTGTTGATAATCTGTACTTTTATCATGACTTTTTCTTTTTTATCTGTGTCTGAGTTTAATAATCTGCAAAAATAAGCAATTTTGATGGAATAAATGAATTTTTGAGGATAAAAACATGTAATTTATCATATTTTATTTTGATTTGTGCTTACTTTAGTGTATTTTTGCGCTACAGAATCAAGTAATACAATAATATGGAATGGAAACAACTGATATCCAACAAGCGTTTCGGACAGGAGCATAAGCATGCCGAGCGCCATGATGATCGCTCTGAATTCAAGCGCGATTACGACCGTCTTATCTTTTCATCGGCATTCCGCCGCCTGCAGAACAAGACACAGGTTTTCCCTTTGCCGGGCAGCATCTTCGTTCACAACCGCCTCACCCACAGTCTGGAGGTGGCGAGTGTGGGCATGTCGATAGGTAACGACATTTCTCGACGTGTCATCCAGAAGCGGCCTGAACTGAAGGATACGCTCGTCGAGGAGATTGGTACCATCGTAAGTGCAGCCTGTCTGGCACATGATTTGGGTAATCCGCCTTTTGGTCATTCCGGCGAGAAAGCCATCCAGACTTTCTTCTCTGAAGGACCGGGTCAGAAGATAAAATCAATGGTTTCATCGGAGTTTTGGGATGATATTACGCATTTCGAAGGTAACGCAAATGCCTTCAGAATCCTGACCCACCGGTTCAAGGGGCGCCGTCAGGGTGGTTTCGTCATGACCTATTCCATGCTTGCTTCCATCGTAAAATACCCGTTTGCAAGCTGTCTTGCCGGGAACCACGGCAAATTCGGTTTCTTTGCTTCAGAAGCGGAATCTTATAGGAAAATTGCCGATGAATTGGGCATTTTTTGCAAATCTGCACCGGGTGAGCCTCTCAAATACGCCCGCCATCCACTTGTATATATGGTAGAAGCTGCCGACGATATCTGCTACGAAATCATGGATATCGAAGACTCCCATAAGCTCAAGATTCTTTCCTTTGCCGAGACGGAGCACTTGCTGCTGAGTTTCTTCGATGAAGATATCCAGCAGAAGATACGCCAGCGCATCATCGACGAAGAACTGACTGACGAAAACGAGAAAGTGGTTTACATGAGAGCCAGCGTCATCGGCAAACTGGAGAACGAATGTGTGGCAGCCTTCCTGGCGCACGAGGAGGAAATCCTTGCCGGCACTTTCGAGGACAGTCTCATCGACCATATTTCCGAGCGCCAGAAAAAGGCATACAAGGAATGTGAGAAGATCTCCTACTCTAAGATTTACCAAAGCAAGCCGGTACTCGACATAGAACTGTCGGGTTATCAAATCATGGCAACTCTGATGGAGGTTTTCGTCGAAGCTGCCGTAAACCCATCGCGCTTCTACTCCAAGCAGCTCCTGCGCCGGGTAAGCAGCCAGTATGATATAGAGAACGAGAATCTGGAGGAGCGCATCATGGCGGTAATTGATTATATCAGCGGCATGACCGACATCTATGCGCTCGACATCTATCAGAAGATCAACGGAATCAGCCTGCCTATTGTATAAGGGAGCGGAGTTCAAACATACCAACGCAGCGAAGTTTAGCCCCGACTTTTGGATAAAGCCAGCCGCTGTTTGCCCCGACTTTTGGATAGAATTAGCTATTGTTTGCCCCGACTTTTGGATAAAATTAACTATTGTTTGCCTTGACTTTTGGATAAAAGTTGTATCTTTGCACTGAAAATCAATAAATTAAGCAAAATGGCATATTACAAACGAAACATAGATAAAAAACTCCTGGAATGGAAGGTTTCTCAAAGAAGGAAACCTTTGCTTATACGTGGAGCCAGACAAGTAGGAAAATCTTCTGCTGTACGTCAATTAGGCAAAGAGTTTAAGTACTTTGTGGAGATAAATTTAGAGAGCCAACCATCCATAAGAGGACTCTTTTCAAAGGATATTGACGTGCATAGAACGTGTGAAGGGATAAGTGCAACTACCGGAATCCCTGTAATACCTGGAGAAACTCTACTCTTCATAGACGAGATACAAGTTAGCCAGGAAGCAATCATGTCGCTCCGTTATTTCAAAGAGGATTATCCGGAACTACATGTCATCGCAGCCGGCTCATTACTGGAATTTACCTTAGAGGAGCTTCCTTCCTTTGGAGTGGGGAGAATACGTTCACTCTACATGTACCCTTTTTCCTTTGATGAATTTCTCATGGCACAGGGACTGGATACCACTATAAGTTACAAGCAGCAGGCATCCCCCTCATCTCCGCTTCCTGATGCCGTTCACAACAAACTGGTAGACCAGCTGAAGACCTTCTATCTGGTGGGTGGCATGCCTGCAGCAGTTACAGAATGGATTGAGACCAAAAGTTATTTGGAATGCGCTCATGTCCATAACGATATTCTGGATACCTATCAGGACGATTTTGCCAAGTATAAGTCGCGCATATCTCCAACTTTATTGAGAAAGGTCTTGCGTTCCGTTGCTTTGCAGGCTGGCAGTAAGTTTGTTTATAGACAGGTTGCCGATGATGTTCATTCTTCGGTCATCAAAGACGCACTTCATCTATTGACATTAGCAGGACTCATAAAGCCGGTAACCCATACTGATGGAAATGGAGTTCCACTTGGTGCAGAAGAGAATAGTAGCTACAGAAAATACCTTTTCTTAGATTTGGGGCTGATGCAAACCATGTTGGGTACTCCTGCAGCTAATATCCTTTTGGCTTCGGATGTTGATTTTGTCAATAAAGGGGCGGCTTCAGAAATGTTCGCTGGCTTGGAACTCGTCAAGAACCACGACTGTTTCCAAAAGGCAGAGATGTACTATTGGCAGAATCTGTCAAAAGGAGCCAATGCAGAAATTGATTATCTGGAAGCGAAAGATGGTGTGGTTATACCGATAGAAGTGAAAGCTACTACCAGGGGCAGTATGCAAAGTTTATGGCTATTCATGAGAAAGAAAGCGCTCCATCATGCAGTTCGTACATCCTTAGAGAATTTTGGAGAGTTTGAATACATTGATAAAGAATCTCAAAATGCCTGTCGCCACGTAGATGTGATTCCACTTTATGCAATGAGTAATTTATGCAAGCCTTTACACTTTTAGACACATGAAAATGCCAGAACGATACACTTTTAGACACATAAAACCAAAATTCCGCTGCCTTTTCCGAGATTCATTAAGACTATTTAACCGAGGCAAGCAGTTTTTACTGAAAAAAAAAATCCCATGTTTCTATTGCCAATAAGCAATAAGAACATGGGATTCTGCGGTATAGTCTAGATACCTTTTTCCTTATATATTACTTTATTGGCTCCGCTCGTAATCTTCAGAGCCTCAGGATGTTCCTTAATAAAACTGTTGATGTGGCGAACTCGCTTCTCTTCCAAAATCTCATCGATGGCAATGAGGATACCCGTCTCCTCTACATCACCAAAACCATAGTTGATGGCTGTACCGAAAAGCTTCATCGTAGGACTCAGACTCATGTAGGCATTAACAAGAGGAGGGATATTATAACCCAACTTGCGAACCTCACGGTTCAGGATACGATAGTCTGCCTTGAAGTCATCTTCTGTAAAGATGGCTGCCAAATCACTCTCCGGAGTATCCAATTTCAGCGGTTTCATCGGGATTACGAGGTTCTCCTTGTCATCAAAATGCTTCTTGAGGAAATAGAGAATCATGTCGCGGCCACGACGGATGTAAGACGGATACATCGTCATCTTGCCGAAGAAATATTTTACTTCCGGATAGAGAACCGTCAAAGCACCCAAACCATCCCAGAGATTGTCGAGAGCAAAGATGCTCTTGGTGTTGGTACGCACATTCTGATATTCGAGCGAAACGAAGGAACGGCCCAACTCTACGGTATAAGGCATATACTCCTTGAGGAACTTGTCGGAGAAATGGAACATGTGGCTGGTTGCCAGCTTAGGCTGTCCCTTCTCATCGAGCAGCCAGTCCTTACCCAGGAGATAACGGTAACCGCCGATAATCTCATCGGCTTCAGGATTCCAGACAATCAGCTGCTTGTAACAGTTGTCACCAAAGTCGAACTCATCAAGATCCATAGATTTGCCCGTTCCGCCTCCCGCCTCACGGAAAGCGATTTCACGAAGTCGACCAATCTCTTTCAGCACATTAGGCGAATCTTTTGCCGTAACGATGTAAATCTCGTTATGGCTTTTATTGGTCATTCTCAGTTGTTTGTCGGGTGTAAGCTCACTCTTCAGGAGCTCACGGTCAATCGGTTGGATGATTTCTTCTTCCATATTACTCTTCTTATATGCTATGATTCTACGATTTCGTTAATATAAAACAATTCTTCCGGGTTTTGCAAACCATTAAAGTTCATAAACCCTGTCTTCAACATACTGCGCCCACTCTGTAGCCGACTTGCTCTTATCAAAAGTCTGCCAAGGAATCGGTTTGCCGATGGAGATGCGGAAATGCTTGCCCACATTCCTGTACATCTCGTCAACCAGGAACAGCATGGCGAGATTGAACGGCAGATACTTGTCGCTAAATCGGGCGATGCGGTAGAAACGCTCAGAGTTGCGCCCTCCGAAATGGATAGGCACCACATCGCGCTGATATTCTACACTCTTAGAGATAAACGTCTTCTTCCAAGGCAGGTCGTGGATGGTTCCATCCTTGCGCTTGCGGCTGTTCAAGCCTGCCGGAAACATCAGCATGTGGTTGTCACTCTTGAAGCCCGCCTCCACCATACGTGGGAAATCGCGACTCTGGCGACCCGTCTTGTTGATGCCGATACTTACAGGTTTCAAACCCGGCAAGTTGAGCAGAAGATCATTCACCAGATAGCGGAACTTGCCATCATAGTGCTTGCCGATGATGGAACCGAGACATACGCCGTCCTGTCCACCCAGAGGATGATTGGAAACAAAGGTATAGAGTTTGCCGTCGTTCTTGTCAGGCAGGTTTTCCAAACCTACGATTTCAACATCCATCTTCAGATAGCGCACACATTCGGTGAGCCATTCAGTACCCGAAAGGCCACGGCTCTCCCACAAGAACCTGTTCACCTCGTCCTCGTGAATAATCTTCTTGAGCCAGGAAACCAGGAAGCGCGGTACGAATTTCACCTTGCTTCCCATCTTGCTCTTAAGAATCTTATCTATGTCTATCGTTTTCTCTATTGATTCACTCATGTTTGCTAAAACTTATATAAGTTAGTGCAAAAGTAACTCAACTTTTTCAAATACGTGCCATTTTTTCCAAAAAAATAGCAAAAAAGCGAAAATTTATTAGTTTTTTAAAACTATCACGACAAATCGAGCCCATTTTGCACGTATTTTTGCCAAAACATCACACTTGATGAGAACAAAAAGGCGATGCCCGAAACTGGAAGGTGAAGTTGACCAAAAACAACTTTTTCATTAAGTTTTATAAATTTTGTGGGAAAATGTAAGGCTATATGGAGATTTTTATGTACCTTTGAACCCAAATTTATACACTAATAAGTACGCACGCAATATTATAACGCGATAAGACAGCAAAAAGATATATGATAAAGACAGCAGAAACATATCACGTACCGGTGCTCCTCAAGGAGAGCGTTGACGGGTTGAACATACAGCCAGGAGGCATCTATGTAGACGTAACCTTCGGTGGTGGCGGACACTCCAGAGAGATTCTGTCGCGCCTGACGGAGGGAGCGCACCTGTACAGTTTCGACCAGGACGCCGATGCAGAGCGCAACGTGGTGGCAAACGAGAACTTCACCTTCGTATGCTCCAACTTCAGATTCCTGAAAAACTGGATGCGCTACTACGGGGTAGACGGACTCGACGGACTGTTAGCCGACCTGGGCGTATCAAGCCATCACTTCGATGACGAGACCCGCGGTTTCTCCTTCCGTTTCGACTCCCCACTCGACATGCGCATGAACAAGCGTGCAGGCAAGACTGCTGCCGACATCGTAAACGAATATGACGAAGGTGCCCTTGCCGACATCTTCTACCTATACGGTGAGCTGAAGAACTCGCGCCGCATCGCCTCGGCACTCGTCAAGGCAAGAGCCGAGAAGCCCATCCTCACCACCAAAGACTTCATGGCAGCCGTAGAGCCCCTCTTCAAGCGGGAACGCGAGAAGAAAGACATGGCAAAGCTCTTCCAGGCGCTGCGCATAGAAGTGAACCACGAGATGGACGCCCTGAAAGAGATGCTCCGCTCAGCCACGGAACTTCTGAAACCGGGAGGCCGACTCAGCGTCATCACCTATCACTCGCTGGAAGACAGAATCGTAAAGAACATGATGAAAGCGGGCAATGCAGAAGGCAAGATAGAGCAGGACTTCTTCGGAAGAATAGAAACCCCTTTCAAACTCGTGAACAACAAGGTTATCGTTCCCGATGCCGACGAGCAGGAAAGAAACCCTAGGAGCAGAAGCGCCAAACTAAGAATAGCAGAAAAGAAATGATAAACGATAAAGACATAAACATCAGTGAGAAGCCTATAGCCGAAGAAAAGGCACAGGCATCACAGGAACCGCCGAAGCAGGAAACTCCGCAGCAGGAGCCACAGCAGCAGGAGGCTCCACAGGCTTCGCTCAAGGAAGTGATTGCCAAGCAAGCCATTGAGGAAGAGGCTTCAGGATCATCGAGCTTTACGCTGCGAAAGATTCTGGGTGGAGACATTCTTACCGCACAAATCATACGCCGGCAGATATGGCTCGTTATCCTCATCGTGTTTTTTGTCATTATCTACATATCCAACCGATACAATATCCAGAACGATATCATCGAGTTGGACAAACTGCAGAAAGAACTGCAAGACACCAAATACAAAGCGCTGTCTACAAGCAGCCAGATAACAGAGAAGAGTCGTGAAAGTAATGTGCTCGACATGCTGAAAAACAACAAAGACAGCGTGCTGCACATCGCTACCCAACCTCCATATATCATAAACGTACCCGAAGAATGAGCAGCAAATTTGATCACAAGAAAGTAATGCCCCGCTACAGCGCCATCGCCATCATCATGACGATTTTCGCCATAGCCGTAGTGGGTAAAGCGCTCTACATCATGACCGCCAAGCATGATTACTGGATGAAGGTGGCAGAACGGCAGAAGAAGGATTCCGTGACCGTAAAGCCAAACCGAGGCAACATCTTGAGCTGCACAGGACAGCTGATGGCAAGTTCGCTGCCGGAGTTTAAGGTTTTCATGGACTTCAAGGCGCTGAAAGATGCAGAAAACGACTCGCTGTGGGATGCCAAGCAAGACTCCATCTGTCTTTGCCTGCACCAGATATTCCCGAACCTGAGCGAGTCTGATTTCAAGAAGCACCTCACCGAAGGTCGCGCCAAGATGAGCCGCCACTGGCCGGTTTATCCGAAGCGTGTAGACTATAACACCTTCACCGAGATAAAGGACATCCCTGTATTCCGCCTGAAACCCTACCAGAGCGGTTTCCACTGGGAAGAATATAATGCCCGAACCAGAACTTACGGTTCGCTGGCAGGCCGTACCATCGGAGCCATGTATGGTGCCAAGGATACCGCCCGCTTCGGTCTGGAGCTGAGTTACGACTCCATCCTGCGAGGCACCAACGGTATCGTGCATCGCCGCAAGGTGCGCAACAAGTTCCTCGACATTACCGATACCCCTCCTATTGACGGAGCCGATATCGTGACCACCATCGATGTGAGCATGCAAGACCTTGCCGAACGCTCACTCATCGACGAGCTGAAGGAAATCAACGCCAATGTGGGTGTAGCCATCGTGATGGATGTACCTACAGGCGACATCAAGGCCATCGTAAACATGGAGAAATGTTTCGACGGCGAATACAGAGAAATCCACAACCATGCCGTGAGCGACCTTCTGGAGCCAGGTTCGGTGTTCAAGCCAGCCTCTATCCTCGTAGCGCTGGACGACGGAGTGGTAGACACCACCTATCATGTAGAAACCGGTGGCGGTATATGGCCGATGTACGGCAGAGAAATGAAAGACCACAACTGGCGAAAAGGCGGATACGGAATGCTGACCCTCGCACAGACCCTGTGGTACAGTTCGAACATCGGTGTGAGCCGCATCATAGACGACCATTACCGCAACAACCCTGAGAAATTCGTAAAGGGTATCTACCGTACCGGTCTGCACGACGACCTGAAGATTCCACTGGTGGGAGCAACGCCAGCCAGAATCCGCATGCCGCACAGAAACAAGAACGGACAATATGACAACTGGGCAAAGACCAGTTTGCCATGGATGAGTATCGGATATGAGACCCAGATACCGCCTATCTCTACCCTCACCTTCTACAACACCATCGCCAACAACGGCAAGATGATGCGACCAAGATTCGTGAGCAAGGTAATGAAGAACGGAGAAACCATCATGGAATTTCCTCCTGAAGTGATGCGCCAGCAGATAGCCAAGGAGAAGAGCATCAAGGAACTGCAAACCATCCTGGAACAGGTGGTAAGCGTGGGACTGGGAAAGAAAGCCGGTTCGCCTAACTTCAAAGTGGCAGGAAAGACCGGTACAGCCCAGATTTCAAAAGGTGCCGGCGGATATAAGAGTGGCGGAACCAGCTATCTCATCAGTTTCGCAGGCTACTTCCCTGCCGATGCGCCACGCTACAGCTGTATCGTCTGCATACAGAAATCCGGTTTGCCTGCTTCGGGCGGTACGATGTGCGGTAAGGTGTTCCATGAGATTTCAGAAGGCATCATGGCGCAGAGTCTGAAAGTTGACGTAAAGGACGCCCGCGACTCAGCATCCGTCTTCGTTCCTGACGTAAAGGCAGGCAATATCCTTGCTGCCAACTATGTGCTCAGCCACCTCGGCATCAAGACCAATGCCAACTGGAGTGGCAGTTATGCCGACGGCAACCCTATCTGGGGCAAGGCAGAGCGCGTGGGTAACCACAGCATCAAGCTCATCAGGGAGAAGCAATACGGCAAGACGATCGTACCCGACGTTACCGGAATGGGAGCCCGAGACGCTATCTACAATATGGAGAGCCGGGGCATCAAGACCCAGATTACAGGTAGAGGAAAGGTAGTAAAGCAGAGTCTGGTGCCGGGAACGGTCATCAAGAAAGGTGTCGTATGCAGCATTGTGCTCGAATAAAACTCAGAAACAGTTATCTGAAACCCTATATATAATAAGGTATAGATAAAGAAATATATAGAATATAAAACAGAAACAGGATATGAAGTTACAAGAATTACTCAAAAACATCGAGCCGGTTCAGATAATCGGCGATGCTGATGTAGAGGTTACGGGAGTAAACATCGACTCTCGCAAGATTAAGGAAGGTCATCTCTTCGTTGCCATGAAGGGAACGCAGGTTGACGGTCACAAGTTTATTTCAAAGGCATTGGAACTGGGCGCAAAGTCGGTTTTGTGCGAAGACATGCCTGAAGAGAAAGTTGAGGGCGTAACTTACATTCAGGTCGCTTCGACCGAGGATGCTGTCGGCAAGGTAGCAACCCTCTTCTACGGCGACCCTTCAAGAAAGCTCAAACTGGTAGGCGTAACAGGTACCAATGGTAAGACCACCATTGCCACCTTATTATATAATATGTTCCGCAAGTTCGGCCATAAGTGTGGCTTGCTCTCTACCGTCTGCAACTACATTGAGGACGAGGCTATCCCTGCCGACCATACCACCCCAGACCCTATCGAGCTGAACATGCTCCTGGGCAAGATGGTAGAGGCAGGCTGCGAGTATGCCTTCATGGAGTGCTCTTCTCACGCCATCGCACAGAAGCGTATCGGAGGCCTGCAGTTTGCCGGAGGCTTGTTCACCAACCTGACCCGCGACCACCTCGATTACCACAAGACATTCGAGAACTACCGTAACGCCAAGAAGGCTTTCTTCGACGGACTGCCTAAGACAGCCTTTGCCATTACCAATGCCGACGACAAGAATGGCATGATCATGGTACAGAACACCAAGGCTACCGTGAAAACCTACTCTACCCGCAGCATGGCAGACTTCAGAGCCAGAATCCTGGAGTGTCACTTCGGCGGCATGTATCTGGAGATTGACGGCAGAGAAGTGGGCGTACAGTTCATCGGTAAGTTCAACGTGAGCAACCTGCTCGCCGTATATGGTGCAGCCATTATGCTCGGCAAGAAGCCAGAGGATGTACTCGTAGTGATGAGTACCCTTCACAGCGTAAGCGGAAGACTGGAACCAATCCAGTCACCAGAAGGTTATACCGCCATTGTTGACTATGCCCATACACCAGATGCACTGGAGAACGTATTGAATGCCATCCACGAAGTGCTCGAAGGCAAGGGCGGAGAAGTCATCACCGTTTGCGGTGCCGGTGGCAACCGTGACAAGGGCAAGCGCCCATTGATGGCACAGGAGGCTGTAAAGCAGAGCGATAAGGTAATCATCACCAGCGACAACCCACGTTTCGAAGAGCCACAGGACATCATCAACGACATGCTTGCCGGACTCAATGCCCAGCAGATGAAGAAGGTAATCAGCATCGTAGACCGCAAGGAAGCCATCCGCACAGCCTGCATGCTGGCAAAGAAGGGCGACGTGATTCTCGTAGCCGGTAAGGGACACGAAGATTACCAGGAGATCAAGGGCGTAAAGCACCACTTTGACGATAAGGAGGTGATTCGCGACATCTTCGGAATTTCACAGAAGTAAAATCAATCAAGAAAAGAAAGAAAAATGTTATACTATCTCTTTAGATTTCTGGAGCAGTGGGGCATCACAGGTTCTCACATGTGGGGCTACATCTCATTCCGTGCCCTGCTTGCGCTGATTTTATCATTGGTAATCTCTGCCTGGTTCGGCGAGAAATTCATCAAGTATCTCAAGAGCAAGCAAATTACAGAGACACAGCGCGATGCCAGCATCGACCCGTTCGGTGTCAAGAAGATTGGCGTTCCTTCTATGGGTGGTGTCATCATCATCCTGGCTATCCTCGTACCGGTACTGTTACTCGGACGTTTGCGCAACATCTATCTGATCCTGATGATCATCACCACCGTATGGCTCGGCTTTCTCGGTGGAATGGACGACTTCATCAAGATATTCAAGCGCGACAAGGAGGGATTGAAGGGCAAATATAAGATTATAGGACAGATTGGCATCGGCCTGATCGTGGGACTGGTACTCTGGTCTTCACCTGATGTAAAGATGAACGAGAACCTCGCCATCGAGCAACAGGGACAGGAAACGGTGGTAAAGCATCGTACGGAAGCAAGAAAATCGCTGAAGACTACCATCCCATTCGTCAAGGGGCACAACCTCGACTATTCCAGCATCACCAGTTTCTGCGGTAAGTACAAGGTAGCAGCAGGCTGGATTCTCTTCGTCATCATGACCATCTTCGTTGTAACAGCCGTATCAAACGGTGCCAACCTCAACGATGGTATGGACGGAATGTGTGCCGGAAACTCCGCCATCATAGGTGTGGCGCTAGGCATACTTGCGTATGTGTCGTCGCACATCGAGTTTGCCGCCTACCTCAATATCATGTATATTCCTGGTTCTGAGGAACTGGTAGTATTCTTCTGTGCCTTCATCGGAGCCCTCATCGGTTTCCTCTGGTACAACGCCTACCCTGCCCAGGTATTCATGGGCGATACGGGTTCGCTGACCATCGGCGGTATCATCGCAGTAGGTGCCATCATCATCCACAAGGAGCTGATGCTGCCTATCCTCTGCGGTATTTTCTTCGTAGAAAGCCTCAGCGTGATGATGCAGGTTTACTATTACAAGATAGGAAAGCGGAGAGGTGTGAAGCAGCGTATCTTCAAGCGCACACCTATCCACGACAACTTCCGCACACAGGACAGTCAGCTGGATCCTGACTGCAAGTATCTGTGGAAGAAGCCTCGCAACTGCTTCCATGAATCAAAGATTACCATCCGTTTCTGGATTGTAACCATCATTCTGGCAGCATTGACCATCATCACATTGAAGATCAGATAAAATACAGGCTCTTATCAGCCCGACAAGTATAGAGAATAAGACAATGAGCAAAATTGTAATTTTAGGAGCTGGCGAAAGTGGCGCAGGTGCAGCCGTGCTGGCAAAGAAAGAGGGATTCGAGGTCTTTGTTTCAGACATGTCAAAGATCAAGGATAACTACAAGAAGTTGATGGATGACCACAACATCGAATGGGAAGAAGGTCACCATACAGAAGAAAAGATTTTAGATGCAGATGAAGTCATCAAGAGTCCGGGTATTCCTAAGGAAGCACCTATGATACAGAAACTGATGGCTAAGGGTACACCTATCATCAGCGAAATAGAATTTGCGGGCAGATATACTGACGCCAAGATGATCTGTATCACGGGAAGTAACGGTAAGACAACCACTACCTCGCTGATTTACCACATCATCAAGTCGGCTGGCTATGATGTAGGTCTGGCAGGCAACATCGGAAAGAGTCTGGCCCTTCAGGTGGCTGAAACTCCTCATAAGTACTACGTCATCGAGCTGAGCAGTTTCCAACTCGACAATATGTATAAGTTCCGTGCCAATGTGGCCATCCTGCTCAACATCACTCCAGACCATCTGGACCGCTATGAGTTTAAGATGCAGAACTATACCGATGCCAAGATGCGCATTACCCAGAACCAGACAGAAGAAGACAGCTTCATCTTCTGGAACGATGATCCTATCGTTACAAAGGAGCTGGCTAAATACAACCTCAAGTCACATCTCTGCCCATTCTCTGAGTTCAAGGAGGAGGGTTGCGTTGGCTTTATCGAAGACGGCAAATACGAACTTAACTTCCCTTCAGACTTCGAAATGCCACAGGCAGACATGAGTCTACGCGGCAAGCACAACATCTATAACAGTCTGGCTGCAGGTCTGGCATGCAACATCGTAGGCATCGACCACGAGACCCTGCACAAAGGCTTGAGCGACTTCCCTGGTGTAGAGCACCGTCTGGAGAAAGTGGGCAAGTTCCAGGGCGTTTACTATGTTAACGATTCAAAGGCTACCAACGTAGATGCCTGCTGGTATGCGCTGGAGAGTATGACCACCCCTACCATCCTCATCATCGGCGGTAAGGATAAGGGAAATGACTATAACCAGATCAAGGACCTGGTAAAGGAGAAATGTGCAGGTATCGTATATCTCGGAGCCGACAACCAGAAGTTGCACGACAACTTTGACGCACTCGGCATCCCTGTACGCGACACTCACAGCATGAAGGATTGCGTGGCAGCCTGCCAGGAATTGGCAAAGCCGGGCGATACCGTACTCCTCAGTCCATGCTGCGCAAGTTTCGACCTCTTCAAGAACATGGAAGATAGAGGCGAGCAGTTTAAGGCGCTGGCAAGAGCTATCGGAGAATAACAGTTTTCAACAAATAGAACAGATAGAACTATAAAGAAATGAATAACAAGAGCATTGGTAATATTTTCAAGGGAGACAAGGTGATCTGGATGGTCTTCTTCTTTCTCTGTATGATAAGCATCGTGGAGGTATATTCTGCCTCCAGCTCCTTGTCGTACAAGACAGGAAACTACATGGCACCTGTCATCCGCCACATCTTGCTCTTGGGAGGCGGTCTGTTCACCATGATTTGCATGCTCAAGGTGAAATGCAAGTACTTCAAGATTGTTACCCCCGTCGTGATGGGCATCTCATTACTGTTGCTCGTTCTGGTCTTGGCTACCGGTCAATCTACCAACGGAGCCTCCCGATGGTTCTCTCTGATGGGCATACAGTTCCAACCTTCTGAGATAGCGAAGGGAGCGGTAGTACTGGCTGTTGCTCAGATTCTTAGCGCTATGCAAACAGCTCAGGGAGCCAACAGGAAGGCTTTCAAGTTCATACTTGTAGCAACCGCTCCATTTGTAATTCTCATCGGACTGGAAAACTTATCCACAGCCATGCTCCTCAGTATCACAATCTTAGCCATGATGCTCATCGGACGAGTGCCGATGAACCAGATTGGCAAGCTGGTGGGACTGTGCATGATTGTCATCGTCACAGCCTTTGCTGGTATCATGATAGTAGGACAGGACAAGGGCGAAGAGGGCAATAAACCGGAAAATACGCTGACCGAGAAGGTTGAGCAGGAACAGAACAAGCCTAACATGGCAGAAAAGATGTTCCATAGAGCCGACACCTGGAAAGCCCGTATTGACAAGTTTATGAACTCAAAACCTGTAGCCCCACAGGATGTCGATCTCGACAAAGATGCCCAAGTGGCACATGCCAACATCGCCATCGCCTCTTCCAACATCGTAGGCAAAGGGCCTGGAAACTCAGTAGAAAGAGACTTCCTCTCACAGGCGTTCTCAGACTTCATCTATGCCATCATCATCGAAGAGATGGGTATATGGGGAGCCGCACTGGTTGCATTCCTCTACATCATCCTCCTGTTCAGAGCTGGCAGAATAGCCAACCGGTGTGAGAACAATTTCCCTGCCTTTCTCTGCATGGGCCTCGCCATCATGCTGGTTACCCAGGCACTCTTCAACATGGCAGTAGCAGTAGGTTTGGCTCCTGTTACAGGACAGCCACTACCACTCATCAGTAGAGGTGGTACATCTACCATCATCAACTGTCTGTACCTGGGCATCATCCTGAGTATCAGTAGAACAGCCAAGAAGAAAGAGATACCTCAAAATGAGCTCGACGACAGCAAAATGGTGGCTGCCTGACAAGAGTTTTATAAATTAAGGTGAAAAAATGGCAGAAAATGCCGTTAAATCGATATTTTTTTATACCTTTGCGTTATAAACATGAACGGATATGAATAATGAATTAAGAATTATCATAAGCGGAGGCGGCACAGGTGGTCACATCTTCCCTGCCGTATCCATTGCAAATGCCATCAAGGCGAAGCGCCCTGATGCTAAGATTTTGTTTGTAGGTGCACTCGGCAGAATGGAAATGCAGCGTGTACCTGCTGCGGGTTATGAGATCAAGGGCTTGCCTATCTGCGGCTTTGACAGAAAGCATCTGCTCAAGAACATCGCCGTACTCTTCAAGATATGGAAGAGCCAGCACATGGCAAAGAGCATCATCAAAAACTTCAAGCCTATGGCAGCTGTGGGCGTAGGTGGCTATGCTAGCGGTCCGACTCTCAATGTTTGTGCCAGCAAAGGAATACCTTGCCTAATCCAGGAGCAGAATTCATACGCTGGTGTAACCAATAAACTCTTGGCCAAGAAGGCTGAAAAAATCTGTGTGGCTTACGAAGGAATGGAGCGTTTCTTCCCTGCAGACAAGATTATCATGACCGGTAATCCTGTTCGCCAGAATGTATTGGAAACTACCATCACCCCGGAAGAAGCACGCAAGCAATTCGGTCTCGACCCTGAAAAGAAGACCATCTTGCTCGTAGGTGGCAGCCTTGGCGCAAGAACCATCAACGAGAGTGTGCTCCAGCACCTCGACCTGGTGAAAGAAAGCGGCGTACAGTTTATCTGGCAAACAGGAAAATACTATAATGCTGCCATCATGGAGCAACTGAAAGGTCAGGAGCTGCCAATGCTCAAGGTTACTGATTTCATCAGCGACATGGGTGCAGCTTACAAGGCAGCCGACCTGGTTATCAGCCGCGCAGGTGCCAGCAGTATCAGCGAGTTCTGCCTCATCGGCAAACCGGTTATCCTGGTTCCAAGCCCTAATGTGGCAGAAGACCACCAGACCAAGAACGCCATGGCATTAGTCAACAAAGATGCTGCCATCTACGTAAAGGATGCCGATGCACCAGAGGTATTGCTCAAGAAAGCAGTTGACACGGTAAAAGACGAGGCTAAGCTTGCTTCGCTCTGTGAGAATATCAAGAAATTAGGATTAAAGAACTCTGCCGACGTCATCGCCGACGAAGTAATCAAATTAGCAACAAAGTAATGGAAATAAAAGATATTAAAGCAGTTTATTTTGTAGGAGCGGGCGGCATCGGAATGAGCGCCATCGCCAGATACTTCCTCAGCAAGAAGTTGGTTGTAGCCGGATATGACAAGACTCCATCCAATCTAACTCATGAGTTGGAGAAAGAGGGAATGCTTATCCACTATGAGGAGAATGTTGACCTCATACCAGAAGCCTGCAAGGACGCCAAGACAACATTGGTAGTCTACACACCGGCAATTCCTGCTGAACACAAGGAACTGGTTTTCTTCCATGAGAATGGCTTCACGATCGAGAAGCGAGCTCAGGTTCTGGGTACATTAACCCGTACACATAAGGGACTGTGCGTAGCGGGAACACACGGAAAGACATCAACATCTACCATGTGTGCTCACATCATGCACCAAAGCCATATTGACTGTAATGCCTTCCTGGGAGGTATCTCAAAGAACTATGGCACCAACTATATCCTCTCCGACAAGAGCGACTATGTTGTCATTGAAGCAGATGAGTTTGACCGCAGTTTCCACTGGTTGCGCCCATGGATGAGCGTCATCACGGCTACAGACCCAGACCATCTCGACATCTACGGCACCAAGGAGGCTTATCTGGAGAGTTTCCGTCACTATACAGAACTGATCCAACCGGGCGGTGCACTCATCATCCACAAAGGTCTGGAGATGAAGCAACACGTACAAGACGGTGTCAAGATATACGAATACAGCCAGGACGAGGGCGACTTCCACGCTGAGAACATCAAGATAGAGAATGGAGGTATCACCTTTGATTTCATCTCTCCTATCGAGAACGTAACGGGCGTAGAACTCGGACAGCCTGTGCCTATCAACATCACAAATGGTGTGGCAGCAATGGCAATGGCACAGTTGAATGGTTGTACAGCCGACGAACTCCGTAACGGCATGAAGACCTACGGAGGAGTTGACCGCCGTTTCGACTTTAAGATCAAGAATAACAAACTGGTATTCCTGTCTGATTATGCTCATCATCCAAAGGAGATATATCAGAGTGCTAAGAGTATCAGAGAGTTATACAAGGACCGTAAGATAACAGCCATCTTCCAGCCTCACTTGTATACTAGAACCCGCGATTTCTATAAAGATTTCGCCAACAGTTTGAGTCTCTTGGACGAGGTTATCCTCTGCGACATCTATCCAGCTCGCGAGCAGCCTATTCCAGGAGTAACCTCCAAGCTTATCTATGACAATCTGAAACCAGGTGTAGAAAAGAGCATGATTCACAAAGAAGACGTTCTTGACCTGGTAAAGAATCGAGACTTCGATGTTCTAGTTATCTTAGGAGCTGGCGATTTGGACAACTATGTTCCACAAATTACCAAAATACTTGAAGAGAAATAAATGCATATCAATTGGAAGAAAGCCATCATCATCGCACTGGATTTAGTACTCGGTACTTATCTGGTATTCGCTTTCACCAGGTTTAACAAACCTGATGAAACGAAGTTGGTATGCACCAAGGTGAACATCAACATTCAAGATGAGATGACGAATGGCTTTCTGAATGCGAAGGAAATCAAGAAACGATTGGAAGCCAGGAAACTCTATCCGCTGGGGGAACCGCTCAAAGAGGTGAACGCCCGCATGATAGAAGAAACCTTGAAGACCAGTCCTTTCGTCAAGACGGCAGAATGTTCAAAGACTCAAGATGGTCTTGTTGACATCTACCTCACCCAACGCATGCCAATCGTCAGAATCAAAAACATCAGCAACGAGGACTATTATATTGATGACCACAATCAGATCATGCCCAACACGAACTATACATGCGACATTATCATCGCAACGGGCTACATCAACAAGTGGTATGCTAAAAAATACATCTCATTACTAAGCAAAGCGCTGATGACGAATGAACTCTGGCGAAACCAGATAGAACAGATCAATGTCCTGCCTGATAGAGGAATAGAACTGGTACCGCGAGTAGGCAACCACATTATATATATAGGTAACCTGCCAGAGACCAACCTCATCGACAAACGAGAGCAAGCCATCAACGATTTCGTCAACAAGAAGATGAATCGATTAGAGAAATTCTATAAGTATGGACTCTCACAAGCTGGCTGGAACAAGTATTCGTATATCAACATCGAATTCGACAACCAGATCATATGTAAAAAGCATCAAAATAGCTAATTAGAAAATAGAAACAGATTAAGATAACATATAAGAACTATGCCAAAGGAATTTATTGTAGCTATCGAACTTGGCTCATCTAAGATGACAGGTATAGCAGGTCAGAAGAATTTGGACGGCAGCATCACCGTACTTGCCACCGTAGAGGAAGATTCATCTTCTTGCATCAGAAAGGGTGTGATCTATAACATTGACAAAACCTGCCAATGCTTGACCAACATCATCAAGAAGTTGAAGAATATACTGAAACAGGATATCACCCAGGTCTATGTAGGCGTGGGCGGTCGCTCTATACGCAGTATCAAGAACGTCATTGTCAAGGATCTCCCAGGTAACACCATCATCTCACAAGAGATGATCAATGAACTGATGGATATCAACCGCAACATGACCTATCCAGACCAGGAAATCCTGGATGCTGCAACTCAGGAATACAAGATAGACAACCAATACCAGATAGACCCTGTAGGAATACAGTGTAACCATCTGGAAGGCATCTTCCTGAATATACTTTGGCGGAAGAACTTCTATAACAATATCAATACCTGTTTTGAAAATGCCAACATTCCTATTGCAGAAATGTACCTGGCTCCTTTAGCTATGGCTGACAGCGTTTTGACAGACTCAGAAAAGCGTGCAGGCTGTATGCTTGTTGACTTGGGTGCCGATACGACAACCGTTTCTGTATATTATAAAGGTATACTTCGTCATCTCTCTGTCATCCCATTGGGCGGCGGCAACGTGACCAAAGACTTAACTTGTCTTCAGATTGAAGAGCCTGATGCAGAAAAGATGAAACTCAAGTATGCCAAGGCTTATACCGATATCAACAATATCGACCCGACCCTGAACTACCCTATCGACAAGGATAGAGTGGTTGAAAGCAAGAAGTTCATCGAAATCGTAGAAGCACGCGTAGAGGAAATCGTAGAAAACGCATGGTTCCAGATTCCTGTGGAATTCTCAGATAAGCTGTTGGGTGGTATCATCCTTACAGGTGGCGGCAGCAACATGCCTGAAATCGATAAGGTTTTCAAGACACATACCCACATCGACAAAGTACGCATTGCCAAGTTTGTTTCTCAAACAGTCAACTCCAAGGATCCTAAGATTACCAATCACGATGGTACAATGAACACCGTATTGGGACTCCTGGCAAAGGGAGACATGAACTGTGCAGGTGACGAAATCGGCACTGATCTCTTCAGCAATTCTGCAGAAAAGCCAGTAGCAGCAGAGCAGCACAAGGCTCCTAGAAACCCTAACGAGACTGCCGGCAAGGGCGTTGTTCTTACTGCGGCAGAAAAAGCGGCTGCTGACGAGGCTGCCCGCAAGCAAAAAGAACTGGAAGAAGCTGAGGCAAGACTTCTGGCAGAAAAAGAAGCCGAAGAAGAAGAAAAGAGACGCAAAGAAAACAGTCTCATCCATAAAATGATGAGAGGTTTCAAGAAGTTTGTGAAAGATACCATTTCTGAAGAAGAATAAGATGCCAAAGACCAGGCTATCAGAAAACAGATTTCACAACAGGTTAAATAAAAAATCAGATAGATAAACCCTATAAAGATTATACGACTATGCTAGATAATGGAAACGCTCCTCATATTCTTGACTTTGGGGAACCTGAAAAAGAAAATAGCATCATCAAGGTGATTGGTGTTGGTGGTGGCGGTGGAAATGCCGTCAACCACATGTACCGCGAAGGTATACACGATGTAACATTCGTACTCTGCAACACAGACAACCAGGCACTTAACGACTCACCTGTGCCTGTACACCTGCAGCTAGGTAAGGAAGGTCTGGGTGCAGGAAACAAACCTGCCAAGGCACGCCAGGCTGCCGAAGAGACTCTTGAAGATATCAAGAACATGCTCAACGATGGAACAAAAATGGCATTCATCACAGCGGGTATGGGTGGCGGTACCGGTACAGGTGCAGCACCTGTCATCGCCAGAGTAAGTAAGGAGTTAGGTATTCTTACCGTTGGTATCGTAACCATCCCATTCCGTTTTGAAGGTCCAAAGAAGATTGACCAGGCATTGGATGGTGTAGAGGAAATGTCGAAGCATGTAGATGCCTTACTGGTAATCAACAATGAACGTCTTCGCCAGATTTATCCAGACCTTGCCGTTCTCGATGCCTTCGGCAAAGCTGACGACACCTTGAGTGTAGCTGCCAAGAGTATCGCTGAAATCATTACCGTACATGGTCTCATCAACCTCGACTTCAATGATGTGAAGACCGTACTGAAAGATGGCGGTGTGGCTATCATGAGTACAGGTTACGGTGAGGGAGAAGGAAGAGTAAAGAAAGCGATAGAAGATGCCTTGAACTCACCACTCCTTAACGATAATGACGTATTCAACTCTAAGAAGATTCTGCTCAGCATCGCATTTGCAAGCGAGAAGAAAGATAATCCTGGCTTGACCATGGACGAGATGAATGATGTCAACGACTTTATGGAGAAATTCGGTGACGATTTCGAATTGAAATGGGGTCTCGCCATTGACCCTGAATTGGGAAGCCGCGTAAAGGTAACCGTTCTCGCAACAGGTTTCGGACTCGAGGATGTAGAGGGAATGAACCGCCACCTCAAGAAACATACTGAGGAAGAATCTCGCCGTCTCGCTGAAGAAGAGGAGAAACGTGCTGAAAGAGAAGACCGCCGCAAGCGCTATTATGGCAGCGATGGCAATACGACACAGTATAAGCGTCATCCACACATATTCCTGTTCCGTCAGGAAGATTTGGATAACGAGGATGTCATCCTTCAGGTAGAAAACACGCCTACCTATAAGCGTACCCGACAGACTCTGGAAGAAATCCGTAATATAGCTTCCGGTAATACAGAACCGAAAGAAGACAATAATGATGATGCTACAGTACAGGGCGTTATCAGTTTTGCCTAAACAGAGGACATAGCTAACGTCTGTTTCCCATTTACATCAAGCAAGCGAGGAAACCTGAAAAGACTAAGCAAACAGTTCCTGAAGAACAGCAAAACTCTTCATTTCCGGGAAACCTGGCAAATGAAGTTTATAATACTCCAGTATCACCTCTACACACCTGTTTCGTTCCATACGAGACATTGTGTAGAGGTGCATTGTTTTATAGTCTAAACGGAACAAAGACACAAGCCGCATAGAATCTTCCTTATTTAAATAATGTACATGCGAAGGAACATGAGCTGCAAAACATCCATCTACCAAATCAAAATAATCGCCAGACATACCGCTCTCTATATTGGGCATAAAACCCAAATGAAAAGAGAGCTGAATCATAAAGACTATATGGAAATTGGCAATAGCACCTTTAGCATGGTCTAACCATTCGATACTGGCCTGTATGAAAAGATAGAGCGCACCATTAGCCTGCTCATGACGGGTAGCATATGAAAGCAGTTCTGCCAAGAACATGGAAATGCCAAGTTTGTATGGAGAAAAAGGGATATCAGAGAATGGAATCTGAATCGAAACATCCCTAAGGCGCTGCAGATTTGACTTGGGACGATAATCAAATTCTAAATTCAAGACCATGAGCGGTTGGAAAAGCTGCCGTTTCATCTTCCCCTTAGATGACTTAGGCACACGTACCATAAAGGAGAGTCTTCCCAACTTTTCGGTGAAGAAATCCACGATAAGTTGAGAGTCCCCATACTTGATGGTTTGCAATACGATAGCACTAGTTTTTATCTCCATTTTGCCTAATATTAGTGAAAAACAGGGCAAAAATACAAAAAAATGCGCATTTAGCGAAAATTTTCTATGAAAAATTTGCTAGATTCAAATAAAAGTAGTAACTTTGCACCCGCAAATAAGCAATGGTCCCTTCGTCTATCGGTTAGGACGAGAGATTTTCATTCTCTAAAGAGCAGTTCGACTCTGCTAGGGACTACAAACATTTAAGAAATAAAAAAAAATAACATAAAGAAGATGGCAAATCACAAATCATCAATCAAGAGAATCCGTCAGGACAAGAAGAAGGCTTTGCACAACAAGTATTATGCAAAGACTATGCGCAATGCTGTCCGCAAGTTGCGCAACATGTCTGACAAGGAAGAGGCTGCAAAGCTCTATCCTACTGTTCAGAAGCTTTTAGACAAGTTGGCTAAGATCAACGTTATCCACGACAACAAGGCTGCAAACTTGAAGTCTGGTCTTACAAAGCACATTGCTAAGTTGGCCTAACTTATAAGTCAAAGCAAAGAAATAAATAAGGCTGCAATCCTTTATAGGGTCGCAGCCTTATTCTTTTTCTATGAACCCGACTACCCATTTCCTGATCATAAAATCTTCCCATCACAACCGGTTTTATACAACAACATACCCTATAAAAATGCGCAAAACGATTATAAAACAGCTTTTTCAAGACACTTTTGCCGCTAAAGTTCACATTCTACGTTTTTTCTTCACTTTTTGGTGATTTTTCACAAACAAAAGTTCCTGTTTCTCAGCTTTTTTTAGTATCTTTGCACGGAAATAAGACAATACTAAAATGGCAGAAAATCAAAACAACGCAAATAATTACTCTGCGAGTAACATTCAGGTTCTGGAAGGCCTGGAAGCTGTTCGCAAACGTCCGGCGATGTATATTGGTGACATCTCCGAAAAGGGTCTTCATCACTTGGTAAACGAAACTGTAGACAACTCTATTGACGAAGCAATGGCGGGCTACTGTACCGACATCGAAGTTACCATCAACGAAGACAACTCTATCACCGTAGAAGATAATGGTCGTGGTATCCCTGTGGATATGCACGAGAAACTACATAAATCAGCCCTCGAAGTCGTTATGACCGTGCTTCACGCAGGTGGTAAGTTCGACAAGGGTTCTTACAAGGTATCTGGCGGTTTACATGGTGTGGGTGTAAGTTGTGTGAATGCACTTTCTACCCACATGTTGTCACAGGTGTTCCGTGGCGGCAAAATCTACCAGCAGGAATATGAGAAGGGTAAGCCTCTCTATCCGGTTAAGGTGGTAGGTGAAACCAACAAGCGCGGTACACGCCAGCAGTTCTGGCCAGATCCAACCATCTTTACTCACACTGTCTATAAGTGGGACATCATTGCCAACCGTATGCGCGAGTTGGCATTCCTCAATGCAGGTATCAAGATTACCTTGAAAGATTTGCGCCCTGACGAGGAAGGTAAGACCAAGGAGCAGGTTTTCCACGCTAAGGATGGTTTGAAGGAATTCGTCCGTTACGTAGACCGTCACCGCACTCATCTCTTCGATGATGTTATCTATCTGAAGACAGAAAAGCAGGGTATTCCTATCGAGATTGCTGTGATGTACAACACAGATTACTCTGAGAATATCCACTCATACGTCAATAACATCAACACCATTGAGGGTGGTACCCACCTGACTGGTTTCCGTATGGCGTTGACCCGCACCTTGAAGGCTTACGCAGAAGCTGACCCAACCATCTCTAAGCAGATTGAGAAGGCAAAGGTAGAGATTGCACCAGAAGACTTCCGCGAGGGTCTTACTGCCGTTATCTCCATCAAGGTAGCTGAACCTCAGTTTGAGGGACAGACCAAGACCAAGCTCGGTAACAGCGAGGTACAAGGTGCCGTTCAGCAGGCTGTAAACGAGGCTTTGTCTGATTATCTGGAAGAACATCCAGACGAGGCAAAGCGAATCTGCGAAAAGGTTGTCCTGGCTGCTACGGCCCGCATAGCTGCCCGCAAGGCACGTGAGAGTGTACAGCGCAAGAACTTCATGACAGGTGGTGGTCTTCCTGGTAAACTTGCCGATTGCTCAATGAAGGATCCTAAAGAATGCGAGATCTTCCTCGTCGAGGGTGATTCCGCCGGTGGTTCTGCCAAGCAGGGTCGCGACCGTTTCCGTCAGGCTATTCTCCCATTGCGTGGTAAGATTCTGAATGTAGAAAAGGTACAGTGGCACAAGGTATTCGAAGCTGAGTCTGTCATGAACATCATCCAAAGTATCGGTGTCCGCTTCGGTGTAGATGGCGAAGACAGCAAGGAGGCTAATACCGACAAGTTGCGTTACGACAAGATTATCATCATGACCGATGCCGACGTCGATGGTTCTCACATCGACACATTGATTATGACACTCTTCTATCGTTTCATGCCAAAGGTTATTGAAGAAGGCCATCTGTATATCGCTACCCCACCACTCTACAAGTGTACTTATCGCAGCAAGGTAAGCGAGTATTGCTATACAGAGCAGCAGCGCCAGGCATTCATCGACAAGTATGGAGATGGAGTAGAAGACAAGAATATCCACACCCAGCGATACAAAGGTTTGGGTGAGATGAACCCAGAGCAGCTTTGGGAAACTACTATGGACCCATCTACACGCTTGCTCAAGCAGGTTACCATCGAGAACGCAGCCCAGGCTGATGAGATTTTCTCTATGTTGATGGGTGATGATGTAGAACCACGCCGCGAGTTCATCGAACAGAATGCTACTTACGCCAATATCGACGCTTAAAGTTAACACGAACATATTGGGGGTAGACTCAGCGAGAGTCTTCCCCCTTTTTTGGATAGCCTCATCCAATGAGCATCACCTTCCGACTTCGTTTCTGGGCATCGAATTTAAAAACCAACAATACCATCTTTATGAAGCATATATTTTTTACGATTGCGTTAGCTGCCTCTAGTACGTGGAACAGCCAGGCAACAATAGTAAGTAAAGAGTTGCAACCCAACAAGTTGTGGTACAACAAGCCTGCATACGCCTTCGAAGAGTCACTGCCATTAGGCAATGGCAAACTGGGTGCGCTGGTTTATGGTGGAGCCAATAATGACTCTATCCAGCTCAACGACATCACCCTTTGGACGGGCGTGCCTGTGAATCCCAACGAAGGTGGTGAAGCCTACAAGTGGATTCCGAAAATCAGAGAGGCGCTGTTCAAGGAGGATTACAAGACCGCCGATTCCCTGCAACACTATGTGCAAGGCCATAACTCGGAGTTCTATCAGCCACTGGGCATGATCAATATCAAAGACTGCAACCAGGGCGAGTTTACGGATTATTACCGCGAACTGAGCCTCGACAACTCCCTGGCTACTGTTCATTACAGGCGCAACGGCATCCAATACACCAAAGAGTATTTTGCTTCTCATCCCGACAAGATGATTGCCATCAAGCTGAGTGCCTCCCAGAAGAGATCCATCAACAGCGACATCTCACTCACTTCCCTCATTCCCCATCAGGTAAAAGCATCCAGAGGACAGCTCACCATGACGGGACATGTTCTCGGCGATGAAGCCAACAGTACGCATTACTGTGCCATGCTTCAGGTGAAGAACACCGACGGAAAAGTGTGGGCAAGCGATTCTGTACTCCATCTGAAGGATGTGAGCGAGGCTATCATCTATCTCGTAAACGAAACAAGTTACAACGGATTCGACAAGCATCCTGTGAAGGAAGGAGCTCCATACATCGAGAACGTAACCGATGAAGCCTGGCACCTTGCCAACTTCACTTACGAAGAATTCAAACAGCGTCACATCGCCGACTACAAGAAACTCTTTGATAGAGTAAGTTTGAACCTGAAAGGAGCCAAATTTGATGCCACCCGCCCTACCGACAGTCAGTTGCTCGCCTACAGCGACAACCACGAGAGCAACTCTTATCTGGAACAGCTCTATTTCCAGTATGGCAGATACCTGCTCATCAGCAGCAGTAGAACCAAGGGAGTTCCTGCCAACCTGCAGGGACTCTGGGCACCAGCCCTCCGTTCGCCATGGCGCGGCAACTATACCATCAACATCAACCTGGAAGAAAATTACTGGCCGGCAGAAGTTGCGAACCTCTCAGAACTGGTAGCCCCAGTAGACGGATTGGTAGAGGGTATGGCTGTGACAGGTCGCCACAATGCCCAGCACTTCTATGGTATCGATAAGGGATGGTGCGCTGGACACAACACTGATGCCTGGGCAATGACCAATCCTGTAGGAACCGGAAACGAAAGTCCGCAATGGAGCAACTGGGCTATGGGTGGAGCCTGGCTTGTAGAAACCCTTTGGGATCACTATGACTATACCCGCGATACCGAATATCTTCGCAATACAGCCTATCCGCTGATGAAGGGGGCTGCCGACTTCCTGCTTGCGTGGCTCATCCCGAATCCACACAATCCAAACGAACTGATTACTGCTCCTTGCACATCGCCAGAGGCAGATTACATCACCGATAAGGGCTACCGTGGCAGCAGTTTCTATGGCGGAACCGCCGACCTCGCCATCATCCGCGAGCTCTTCAAGAATACCATCAAGGGAGCAAAAGCCCTGGGCATCGACAACGATTACCAGCAGCAGTTGCAATCAGCCCTCAATCGCCTGCGCCCTTACCACATCGGTAAGCGAGGCAATCTGATGGAGTGGTACCACGATTGGGAAGACCAGGATTGGCATCATCGCCACCAGTCACACCTGCTGGGGCTCTATCCATTCCATCAGATTTCGGTAAACAAGACTCCGGAACTTGCTGCTGCCGCAACCAAGACCCTGGAAATCAAGGGCGATAATTCCACCGGTTGGAGTACAGGCTGGAGAATCAACCTCTGGGCTCGTCTGCATCGTGCCGACAAAGCTTATCAGATATACCGCAAGCTGCTCACCTACGTAAGCCCTGAAGTCTACAAGGACAGCAAACACCGCAGCGGTGGTACCTACCCTAACCTCTTTGATGCCCATCCACCTTTCCAGATAGATGGCAACTTCGGAGGCACAGCAGGCGTATGCGAGATGCTGATGCAATGCGATGGCGAGACTATGCATCTTCTTCCTGCTCTACCTAAAGAATGGCCTGCAGGCGAAATTAAGGGTATCAAAGCACGAGGAAACTACGAGATTAATCTCGTATGGAACGGAGGAAAGGTCAGCAAAGCTTCCATCACCAGCAAGAATGCCGGAAACCTGACCGTCAAGTATAATGGTAAGCAGAAAGCATTAAATTTCAAGGCTGGCGAAACAAAACTCATAAAATAGACAAATAATCATCTATGAGATATTTTACAATTCTCATCTTTACAACTCTCTGGGTGCTGAATTCCTATGCACAGGAATTCGGTACCCATTGGGTATCATATCCATTCCCCAACGATTCTTCTGAGATATTATACAGGAAAATCTATCATCTTGATCAAAAGCCTTTAAAGGCTGAGATAAACATGGCAAGTGGAGGAAATACCCGCCTATACATCAACGAAAGAAATGCTACGCCAAGCATTTTCAACGAAGGAGCCAGAGACAGCATCCTTCTGATGCAAACCATAGATATCTCCAGATATCTGAAAAAGGGCGAAAACATCATCGCGGTCTGGTATGCACCAGGAAGAATAAGAAATAAGAGCAAACAACTCTCGCTGGAACTTCATGGCTGGTATACAGACTCTGTTCCTTTTTATCATAAAGCAGACGAAACATGGTGGTGCAAACCCCTGAAGGGCGGCAGTTACAACGAAAAGGAACACTTTGACAATAGAATATACACTACTGAGTGGAAATCGGCTGAATACCAATCTTCAGGATGGGTTCATCCGACAGGCGCCTTCAAAGATACGGTAAACTATATCTTTGTTGATCAGCTGCCATACCTCACCCAGAACAAGCTTCAAATGGTATTAGAACCATACCAGGAGGAATTTGATCATCAGGGATGCCGTATAGACTTCGGACGTCCGTTCCGTGGAACCATCCGGCTCACGATACGCAATGCCAGCAAAGGAACGACACTTCATATTAACGGCAACCAATATGTATGCAGTGGCGAAATGGACGAGCAAGCCTATTACCGTTTCCATGCTGAGCATCAAAAAGATTTCGTGATAACTTGGGATAAAGGTTTTAGAAGAAGTAATATCACAAATATAGAAGGATTAGAGATTTCGGAATAAGCTCAACAGCGTTTCGAAATCTCTTTTTTTATAAAACAAAAAAGACTTCGGAACTATTATCTTCCAAAGTCTCTAACTGAATTTAGTCTTCCAATTCGGCAAGCACTTGCTCTGCCACTTCGCAAAGCTCATCATACCATTCCTTGCCGAACTTCTCTACCAACGGACCCTCCAGAAACTTATAAACCGGAAGCTTCAACTCCTCCCCCTTCTTGATGGCATCCTTGCAGATGCGCCACTTGTTATAGTTGATGCCATACACCTCGTTGCCGAAATCCTTGGCACGGATTGGATACAAAGCACAGGAGATAGGCTTCTTGAACTTCGACTTTCCTTCGCGATAAGCACGCTCCAAGGCACAGAGACAACAGTTAGGAATCGTATGTCCATCGCCCAGGTCTTGCAAATCCTGGTAGCAGGTAAACACACAATCCTTACCATTCACGATGCTCGTCACCAAATCGCCTTCAATATCGGTATAAGCCACGCCCTGCTTATCTATGATAGCCTGGGCAGAAGCCGAGAGATCATCCCAAACTACATCCAGCGCATTCTCAATCTCCATAATCTCATCCAGGGTAACAGGAGCTCCCGCATCGCCTTCGATGCAGCACTCACCCTTGCAGGCATCAAGGTCGCAACAGAATTTTTCGGTGATAATATCAGGTGAAACCAACACGTTGCCCACCTGCAGAATACGAAGTTCGTCTTTCTTCATAATGTTTTTGAGATGAATAAATTTCTTTGAGTGTATAATAAAAATAATGATAGCTACCCATGAGTGGATAGCTATATATTAATAGGTGTACCTACCATTGGATAGGCGTAATTCCGTTCTGCTGCAGATACGCATTGCAGCGGGAGAAATGATGATTACCAAACCATCCGCCTCTGTTGGCTGATAATGGCGAAGGATGAACGCTTTCCAATATCAGATGCTTGCTTGTATCGATGAGCTTCGCCTTGCTCCGGGCATAACCGCCCCAAAGGATAAACACCAAGTGCTCCTTATCCTTGCTGAGCGCCTTGATGGCAGCATCTGTGAATTCCTCCCAGCCTTTGCGCTGATGACTCGCAGCCTGATGGGCACGAACGGTCAACGTGGCGTTGAGCAACAATACTCCCTGCTTTGCCCAGCGGGTCAAATCGCCCGTGGCTGGCATCGGAGTGCCGAGATCCATCTGAATCTCCTTGAATATATTAATCAATGATGGTGGAAAAGTGATTCCGTCCGGCACAGAGAAACTCAGTCCCATCGCCTGACCCGGCTCATGGTATGGATCCTGTCCGATAATCACTACCTTTACATCATCAAAAGGACAGAGATTGAAGGCATTGAAAATCAAGCGGCCAGGAGGATAACAGGGCGTACGCAGGTATTCCTCTTTCACGAAGTTTGTGAGGTCAACAAAATACTGCTTGTCGAACTCTTCTCCTATATGCTGTCTCCAACTTTCTTCTATCTTTACGTCCATAATGATTTAAGTTAAAGAAGTCAAGGCTCCAAAAAGCCTTGACTTCCGAAATTATTATTAGTCAATAATCAAGTTCTCACCTGTCATATCAGCTGGCTGCTCCAAGCCCATGATGTGGAGGATAGAAGGAGCAACGTCTGCCAAACGGCCATCCTTAACGGTAGCTGAGTTATTGTCAGTTACGTAGATGAATGGAACTGGGTTCAAAGAGTGAGCGGTGTTAGGGGTACCGTCCTCGTTGATAGCGTGGTCTGCATTACCGTGGTCAGCGATGATGATAGCCTCATAATCGTTAGCCTTGGCAGCCTCGATAACGTCCTTTACACAGTTGTCAACAGCGTGAACAGCCTTAGCGATGGCGTTGTAGATACCTGTGTGACCTACCATATCACCATTAGCGAAGTTTACAACGATGAAGTCGTACTCCTGAGTGTTGATTGCACCAACCAACTTATCCTTTACCTCGTAAGCGCTCATCTCTGGCTTCAAGTCGTATGTAGCTACCTTTGGAGAAGGAACCAGGATACGGTCTTCGCCCTCGTATGGAGTCTCACGACCACCATTGAAGAAGAATGTTACGTGAGCATACTTCTCTGTCTCTGCAGTGTGGAGCTGCTTCTTGCCCTGTGCGCTCAAGTACTCACCGAGGGTATTCATTACGTTCTCCTTAGGGAAGAGGATGTGAACGCCCTGGAAGCTTGCATCGTATGGAGTCATGCAGTAGTACTGCAAGTCCTTGATGGTGTGCATGCCTTCCTCTGGCATATCCTGCTGAGTCAATACCTGGGTCAACTCCTTGGCACGGTCGTTACGGTAGTTGATGAAGATAACAACATCACCCTCCTGGATAGTACCGTCAACCTTTGAGTTATTGATTGGCTTGATGAACTCGTCTGTTACGTCCTCATCATAGCTCTCCTGCATTGCCTTCACCATATCGTCAGCCTGCTTACCCTTACCCTCAACGAGCAAGTCGTATGCTTCCTTCACACGGTTCCAGCGCTTGTCACGGTCCATAGCATAGAAACGACCTACGATGCTTGCGATGTGTGCACCATTCTTGTCGCAGCAAGCCTGAACCTCCTCGATGAAGCCCTTACCGCTCTTAGGGTCTGTATCACGGCCATCCATGAAGCAGTGAACGTATGTCTCCTTCAAACCATATTCCTTACCAATCTCAATCAACTTGAAGAGGTGATCCAAAGAAGAGTGAACACCACCGGTAGAAGTCAAGCCCATCAAGTGGAGTTTCTTACCAGTCTTCTGAGCATAGCTGTAAGCGTTGATGATTTCCTGATTCTTCAAGATGTCACCGCTCTCGCAAGCCTTGTTGATCTTAACGAGGTCCTGATATACCACACGACCAGCACCGATGTTGAGGTGACCTACCTCAGAGTTACCCATCTGACCGTTAGGAAGACCTACGTCCTCGCCACAAGTCTGGAGAGTAGAATGTGCTGAAACTGCTGTCAAATAATCGAGATAAGGAGTTGGAGTTTTGAAGATAACATCACCCTTATCATGCTTACCGATTCCCCATCCGTCGAGAATCATTAAAAGAGCTTTTTTTGCCATAATTACATAAAATAATTTAAATTCGAATTTCGACTGCAAAGTTACAACAAAATAGGTGAAGGACAAAATAAATTAAGATAAAAAAACTTCCACCTTTCTAAAAAGATGAGAGTTGATTACAAGATCAACAGGTTCGCAGGATATATCCCTTCTTGATGACGGCTTCGATGCTTACCTTTTCATCCAGATTCAATGCACGTCGAAGATAGGTAATCTGCACGTTCAGGGCAAGGGAATTGGAGTATGAGTCATCCCCCCAGACTTCATTCAGTATGAAATCCCGCTCTACAAGCTGGTTCTGGTTCTCGGCAAGAAGCTTCAGAATTTCAGCTTGACGAGATGTGATGACTACTCTGGAATTACCACATAGCAGTTCATTTTGCGCATAGTAGAAAGCAATGGAACCGATAAAAACAGCAGATTCTTCACCTTTGTCGTCTTCTTTCGGTTGCTTCAACTCATAAATCATATTCTTCAGGAACTCATGGCGAATGCCATCAATGCGTTTCTGGAAGACTATGGTCTTAACCAGATAATACAGACATCCTATCAAGATGAAAAAGAGAAAGATGCTTCCTATCAATTGCCACATCATGGCTTTGAGCGTTCGAGTAATAGGAATGGGCACCTGAAAAGAAATACCTTGGCGAAACATTGGGTTCGTCTGATACTTTACCGTCACCACACGTGACCATCTGCCTTCGACATCATATTTTGCATTCAGGAAGACAGTCTTGTAATCCAGATGGCGAAAAAAGGATATCTTCCCATATCCCTTATCATCCAGTAATCTTTGATAAGAAGCCAACGAGGGATGCTTACCTATATTAGCCAGATATCTGCTGATGATGAGATAAGCATCATCACCCGTAAGATTAGGATCATTCAAACGGACAAGAAAGCGGTGATTGTTCCAAAAAGAAAGCGTAGTACGGCTACATCCCTTCTTCATATCATATTCAGATTCTATCTTAAGCATAACCGTATCTCTTCTACCTTTCGTAGATGAATTCTCCTGCAACTTTTTTCTATTCTTCAAATCTTGCGCTAACACTTCATCACAATCCTTCTTGAATTGCTCTACCTGCTGGTCTAAGCTATATTGACATTGAAGATGGAGCCAATATGCCTGCGTGCAGAACAACAATACGATTGCTACCCCACATACCATCCACACTATTTTCAGCTTACTGTTACTGTTCATACATTCCTGATCTTTTGAATTTGACGGCAAAGTTACTGAAAAATCCGTAAACAAAGGCAAGAGTAATAAAATAATAATAGGCGAAAAGAAGCAAAAGTAATAACTCAGTAACAGAAATCATCGATTTCATCGGATAATCTCAGTACTTTTGCATCACAAAAACGAATGAAACAGATAAAATAATGAATAAAAAGACGAAGATTATGAAAAAGGTATTATTGATGGTATGGCTTGCATTATATGCTTGCATGCTCCAAGCGCAAACAGTAAACCTGTTCGATGAATCAAGCATTGGCATGGGAGATTCCATTGATCAGGTAAAGTATCAGGTAGTATATGATGCCGAGTATATTTACGAAAAGAAATATACCAAGACCGACACCATCATTGGCCGTATTGAAGAGAAAATGCTCTTGCAGATTGGCAACAAGTATTCCGCATTCTACAGTTATCCGATATTCCAAAGAGACTCTACCATCTCTGCGAATATGGCAAAAGGAATACCTGCCAATTTTTCCGGTAATGGCGGACAGATTAATTGGAAAGTATATAAGAACTATCCAGAACCGGGCAAGACTGCCTATCTCGATTTCTTTGCTGCCGACAGATATGTGTGCATAGAGCCGATGGAACCGATAGACTGGCAACTCACAGACAGCATCGATTCCATCTGCGGTTACGAGTGCCACCAGGCAATTGCCAAGTTTAAGGGTAGAACATGGATAGCTTGGTATACGGAAGACATCCCTATTGACAATGGTCCCTGGAAACTGAGCGGACTGCCGGGATTGATACTCAAGGCTCACGACTCCGAGAACGATTATGGATTTACGGCTGTAGGACTCACTACAGACAAAGGCTCCACACCTATCTATTATAAAGATAAGACATTCGAGCCTATCGACCGCAAATCATTGACCTCCATTTACAAGAAATACTATGCCGACCCTATCGGCTATCTGCTTCAAGATGCCAAGTATGCTGCAATTGTAAAGATCAAGGATGAAAAAGGAAATATCCTGAAGCATTCCAAGCGTGCTGAGCCATACAATCCGATTGAAAGATAATTAGCAGTTTACTTTTTTGCCAGACAAGCGTCTTAAAGACATCAGCAAGATAAGTGTCTAAGGTAAAATAGAAAAGAGAGAAAAAAGATGAAGAAAATAATAGTTCTTTTCACTATTCTGTTCGTGGCGTGCCATGCGTTTGCCCAAGAGAAGATTAGCGGTTATGTGGAAGATTCACTTACACACAACCGCCTGGCCAACGTATCAGTTACTCTGCTGCGCAATGGAAAGCCCTTGAAGTTTACACGCAGCAAGGAAGACGGAACTTTCCTGATTCCCATAGCACAAAAGCAAGCCAGCGATATGCTGCAAGCTTCCTATATGGGCTATAAAAAGCAAAAAACGGCGGTTTCATCGGGAAAAGAAACCATCATCAGTATGGCTTCAACAACTTTTGTCTTGAAGGAAGTACAAGTAAAAGGCTCTCGCATCACGGGTCGAGACACCATATCTTTCGACCTCACCCGCTTTGCCAACGAACGAGATAACTCCCTGAAGGATGTATTGAAAAAGCTGCCTGGCGTGGATATAGAGAAGAATGGCCGTATCAACTACAATGGTAAGCCCATCAACCGATTCACTGTGGAAGGTCTCGATCTGACCGGTGGCAAATATAACCAGCTGGAGGAGAACATCAAGGCGAAAGATGTGAAAAAGGCCGAAGTCATCGAGCATGACCAGCCTATCAAGGCGCTCCAGAACAAGACCTTTACGGATAATGTAGCGATGAACATCGCCCTAAAAGACAGTGCCCGCGACAAACTGATGTCCACCCTCAAGCCTTACATGCTCGTAGGGCATCCGTCCCGCGTATGCGGAAGCATCAATATCATGCAAATTGGCAAGAAGAAACAGATGATGTATGATGCAGAATACGACAGAACAGGTAAAAATCTCGGCTATGCACTTAACCAACTCACATCTTACAGCAATCGTCTGGCTCCTGCCTCCCTTCCATCATGGATATCAGTACCATCGCTTGACGCTCCTATCGCCGAAGAACGCCTGCGCTTCAACACATCGCAAAAATACTCCATCAACCATATCAAGAAGAACAAGAACGATGCAGAGACTCGCATAGAAGCCAACTATCTTCGTACGGTAACACGACAAGAGCGAGAGAACATGAGTATCTACGACCTCGGCGGCGAAGCTCCCACAGTTACCACGGAGCACAACCACAAGACGATGATCAGCGATGCCTTCAATCTGCAATGGGAGAACAAGGTAAACAAAGCTGAGCATTATGGCAACGAGAACATCAGCCTCTGCGCAGCACAAAGCGACGGTTTGTCAAACATCAACGACACGCTTACCCAACGTGTCCGCATCCCAAAGCTCAACCTCTCGGCAAGTATCTACCGCCTCTTCGTCTTCAAGAAAAGTCAACTCTCTTGGCGTAGCACTGCCGACTATCACCATGGTGTGGCGGACCTCTACGTTAACGACGAACGCAATCGCATCCGCACCAACCTTTGGCATACAGCCCACGCCTTACAGTGGATGAGGAATCGCTTCCACTGGACACAGGAATATAGAATGAGTATCGACCTCAACAACATCTATGCGAAATATCAGAAAAGAAGCGATGAAATCGGCAAAAACAACGGATTCATCGAAAACAGTCACGATGAAATCGGTCAAAACAGCCTTAACATCACAGGGAAGTTCACCCCTTACTGGCAATACAAGACCGAGACATTCCGTATGTCGTTCTCTCCCGATTTCATGTGGGAACGCTTCACTTATCCACAGAAAACTCTACTTACCATATCACCCTACCTTTACTTATATAAGAAATTGGATTTCCGTAGAGAGTTGACTATCTACACAGGATACAGTACAGGAACAGGCAATGCCACCAACTACGCCATGAAGCAATATCGTCAGAGTTATCGCTCTTGGTACACTTCGAGCGACATCATTCCGATAACTCGCTCTCTTTATGGCAAGTTGAGTTACGACTACAAGCGCCCTATCAAGGAAATCTTCTTCAGCGCATCGGTCAATGCCAGCAAAAACTGGATGAACACGGCATCCGACCTACGCATCGAGGATGGCAAATACTACACCTCATTATATAAGCAGGACAGCAAGAGCAACAATCTAGGAGCATCACTCTACATATCGAAGGGTTTCTACGACCTTCATCTGAAGACCCGCCTAGAGGGCAGTTACAACTACAGCAAGGGTGAGCAATACAGCAGCGGCAAAGCCATCAGCTACACCGCCGACAACTATACTGTGAAGCCTAGCATCGACTTCTCGCCGTCCTGGTGTGCCTTTAGCTATGAGGGAGAATTCTCTTTTTACAACTCGAAACGTCAAAAAATGGCGAAGTCATCGTTATTTAATTGGCGCCAAAGCATATCTGCCACCGCTACCATCAGCCATGTGGACCTCTCCTTCTCGCTCGTACATTATCACAATGAACTGCAAGAGGGCAGCCACCTTAACACCCTCCTTGGCGATGCCTCGGCAGTTTGGAGAATGAAAAAGCTCCGCCTTTCAGCAGAGCTTCGAAACCTTTTCAACAAGAAGAACTATATGGAAACCATCTATAGCGGCATCAGTACATTGACCGACAGCTATCATCTTCGCCCCCGCGAACTGATGATTTCCGCCCAGTATTCCTTTTAAACAAGAACTCCCATCTCAAAAAAGAGACGGGAGTTCTTTGCTTTTAAGGATAAGAGACAAGGTTATAAGAGATTTTGACTTTTTAGTTCATTTTTATTTGGAACATAACATTATTTTTTGTATCTTTGCAACTGATAATATCTTATTATTATCCCAACGATTATGCAAGAAACAAATAATATATTAGCAATATTAGATAACTACCTCCACGACAATCCTGATGAGATTGCAAAGGAGATGGCAAACGACTTCAGAAAACGAAGAATAGAGAAGAATCTGACACGTGAGCAAGTGGCAGACAAGTCAGGCGTTGCCGTCAGCAACATCACCAGATTCGAGCAAAAGGGCCTCATCTCCCTCAAAAATCTGATAGGTATCGCCATAGCTTTGGACTACACCTCAGAAATCAAGAACGTCTTCTCGCAACCCAAGTACTCCACCATGGAGGAGTTGCAACAGATAAAAAGAAACGCTAACAAGAAAAAGGCTTACAGACAATGAAACATATAGAATCTTTAGCCGTGAAATATCACCAGGAGAAAGTCGGCACACTGTCATTGAGTGCCGATGGAAAAGTATGCACATTCGAGTATGACAATCAGTGGTTGGCATCTGGCTTTAGTATATCTCCGTTGGAATTGCCACTGAAGCCTGGTCTTTTCATTGCCAAAGCCACCCCTTTCAACGGGAACTTTGGCATCTTCGAAGACAGCCTTCCCGATGGATATGGTAGATACCTATTGCATAAAGCCTTGCTAAAAGAGGGCATCAACGACTTTGAGCTATCTGCTCTCGACCGACTGAGCATCGTGGGCGATGGAGGTATGGGCGCATTGACCTACGAACCTATAACTTCTATCCAGACTGGACACGAGATAGAGGACTTTGACCTTTTACAAGCCAAAGCCTTGGAGGTGTTGAAGGAGCAACAGGATAATGACGCTGGTTTGCTATTATATAATAGTGGTAATAGTGGCGGTTGTCGCCCGAAAGCCATTTTTACAAATGAGGATGGCCATTGGTTGGTCAAGTTTCGCCATACCTATGACCCACAAGATATGGGAAAGCAAGAGTATCATTATAATAAGATAGCCAAGCAATGTGGTATCCAAGTACCCGACTTCAAACTGGTAAACAACAAGTATTTTGCCTGCCGTCGCTTCGACATTTCTCCAACAGGCGAACGCATTCACGTAGCCACAGCAGGAGCCTTACTCAACGTTTCCCTTTCCAACCCTATTCTCGATTATCTCAACCTTTTGGCGCTTACTGGTTATCTTACTCAGAGCCAAGAGGATGTAGAAGAGATGTTCCGCCGCATGGTTTTTAATTACATAATGGACAACAAGGACGACCACTGCAAGAACTTCTCTTTCTTGGTTCTGAAAGAGAGCGATGGCAAATGGCACTGGCATTTAGCTCCTGCCTACGACCTCACCCATTGCACCGAGGGATATAATGGTGAACACGCAACATCTGTAAATGGAACTGGGCATCCGACCGTAGAGGATATGATTGCCGTTGGCGTAAAGAATAAAATGAAGGAAAAGAGATGCCGCGAAATCTATGAAGAGGTAAGCGAACAATGCTAGAATAAAAGCGAACTATCTGCGTGCGCTGTGTGGTCTATTCCTGTAGCAGAATTACGAGAATATGCTATTTGGGGAGGAGTGTCTCGTTATTGGGAATTGCGTAGGGATTATCCTGATAAGGAAACGGCCATTCGTAAGGTATTGCTTGATCCGCAGGGACCTTTGATAGAAGAACCTCAACGCCTACTTCGTGATGATATGAGGGATATGGTGCAGGCATCTACTTTGTTGACAATTATAGGCAATGGTGACAACAAATTGTCTGAAATCGCAACTAGGGCAGGTAAAGATAGCAACACGATTTCTGAACCTTTAAGCAAGTTGCGAGATCTCGGCTATGTTAGTCGAGATGTTCCTTTTGGTGAGAGTCCTAAGAAAAGTAAGAAGGGGATTTATCATATCAATGATTCTCTTTTACGTTTTCACTATCAGTTTATTGTGCCTTATCGTTCTATTTTGGAATTGGGAAGAATGGATATGGTGATGCAAGTGGTTACAGCTCAACTTCCACAATTTATAGGTCAATGCTGGGAATTACTTTGTCGTGAATATGTTAGTGGAAATATTATAGATGGCATAGCCTACAATGTCGCATCTCGTTGGTGGGGTAAGATATTTTCACCAGAATATAAGGATGATAAGATGGTTGAGTTGGATGTTGTGGCAGAGTCTATTGATAAGAAGCATATCTTGGTAGGAGAATGTAAATGGACGCACGATGAAGATGCCGACAGGCTCATGGATGTTTTGGAGCAGAAAGCTAAGAACTTGCCTTTTATTAAGAAAGGGCAGGAAGTTCATCTTGTACTATTCTTAAAGGAGTCTCCAACTCATTGTGTAAAGGGTATGCGAGTATTCCTGCCATGTGATGTGATGAAGATTTAATTTGTATAGAGAATAGCCGATAGCGCACGAAAACATACTTAAAAACATCAACTTTCGCACGTTATCGGCTGTTTTTACTCCAAAATAATGACATTTGCAGATTTATTGTCCATATTAGGCATGGTCAAACCGACTGGTGCTCCAATGTAGGTTGGGTCACAAACCACAAACTTATTGCCACTCAGCAAGATGTAATCTCCTGTCACTTGCTGGTTGAAGCAAACGGCCGAGGCGAGGTGACCGGGATAATATATCAGTATACTCTTTAAGCCGAGCAAGTCACGAACTATACGAGTGAATAGAATGGCTCTATCCTCACAATCGCAATAGGGATAGAATAACGTTTCTTCTGCAAAGAAAGCACGGTCGTGCCCCCAAACCTTATCATCATAGTCATATACGAATGCCGTTTGAACCCAGTTCAAAAGCTTATTGACGGCATCGTGTTCATTCAGACCTGCAATCTTTTCTTGAAGAATAGGGTACAGTTGTTTTTGCACTTCTTGCTCCATAGGTGTATTGGCATACATTGCCCATCTCGTCATGAAATTACCATTGACTTCCGATGTTGGATAAGTGTTATAGAAGTCGATGAGGTTCTTGTTGACTTGCACATTCAAGGTCATATCCTTATATCTATCGGAAGATAGATTCCTTATCGGGGTAGGTTGGTAAGTAAAGAGTTGACTTTGTGGCATATATAGCGAAAGGGATTGTTCTTTTGGAAAAGCAAAGTCGCATACTTCCATTTTTTGAGTATCATTGCTAAGAGAATAGTAGTGGATACCATCTATGAGGAAGTATCCTTTGTCGTAGATGCCATGCTTGCTACCAAAAAGTAAATACAGTTTGTTGCCATTACGACCTACTCTCATCTGGTATCCACTTTGACTATAGATATAAGCTGTGGTGAGTGTCGCCAAGTTCCCTATGCCAAAGTGGTCTTTGGCAAAAGTATCTATTAAGTTGAGATACGCCCAATCGCATAGCTGCATTCTGATTCTTATCTCTAGGAAGTCTCGAATGGTATTGTCAAGTTGGTCGGTTGACAGTTTCTTCCATGCTTCTGCAATATGCTGATTATCACAGACGTCCAAGTCTATATAAATATCAGATGGGAAGCGAACACTACAGTCCGTACCACAATATATAAATTGACATTTGTTTTCCGCTTGTTGTTCCTTTTCATAGATAGGGGTGATAGGCTTGGGTTGCGGAGCTTGTTCTATTGGTGAAACTATATCCTTGATGGTGATAGCCTTATCCTCCATCTTCTTCCCTTTATCTTTGTTAGGTCTGATAACAGGAAAAACTATCTCGTCTTTTGGACGAGGAATAGCAGGAAGGGCCTTGTACTCCTTCCAAGCTTCTTTTACAAACTCTACATATTCTGCATTGCATTGAGCACGAAAGTCCTCATACTCTGCCTTTGCTTGCTTTTTAAAGTTCTCATATTGAGACTGGAAGTCGTTAGTTTGAGCAGAAGAAGTTGTCGGAGCAATAAAAAATATTGCTCCGGCAATAAAAGCTATTTTGAAATGTGGGATATTCATGCTGCCATTATTTGTTTAATGTCCAGTTTTTCCATTCATTACCAATTAAAGAAGTCGCCATAATAGAAGGTGACTGTAACTTTCCATTGGTAACAATCGATTGGCGTTCAACTTGTTCCTTAATATAGTCGCTAAGTTCTCCTAAAGTGGCATTTCCCTTCGTCTCTTGTAACTTCTTCAAAAGATAATAAGTAAACAACCCATGTTCTTCTTCTTTGTAAGGATATGCAGTTTCATCTCCTTGTGCAGCGGTAAAGACAACCATATTTCCTACAGGTATAGTTTGTTTTACTTTAATGGCTACTCCACGAGCTGAAGCTAGCATATTTCCGTCACGTTTAGCTCCGCTGAAACAAGCATCCAAGAAAACTGTGATAGACTTTGATGGTAAACTTCCAAAAGTTTTATATAAGTTTTCTAATGAATAACCTGTAGCTACATCTGAACCATACCCGTCTGTTGGTAGTAGATAAGCATTTTTGCTTTTTTCGTCAGGGATACCATGCCCTGCATAATAGAAGATAATTTTGGCATCGCCTTTGTAAACTTCTGCAACATCTTGAATCCATTTTACTTCATGTCTGATGTCATTAAGTGTAGCATTTGTTATTAAATGTATATTCTTTTCAGGAATGCCGAGGCAATTTCTGCAATACTCTTTAAAGATATTTCCATCATTGACTGCATATGGTACATTTGCCTCTTTATTGTATGTTTCATTAGCTATGACAATGGCAAAGGTGTTGCTATTGGAATTAATTGCTTCAGGAATATTTTTGTCAATGTCTGAACTGATAGAAGCAATTTTTATATCTTGATTTTTTGTGTTGATTTCCTTTTCTTTGATGATGATATTATTATTTGTAATACTCTGATTAATATGTAAATTGATGGTTTTGTTCTCTGCATATTCACCATACTTTTCTTTGACATATAGAGTAATAGGGACATCATTTGAAGCATAGTTATTGTTTATAATGAGCGGGTAATTGATGGATTTTGTTTCTCCACCACTAATATAAGCGAAATCTTCTTCTTCTTTTTGTGATTCCATTAAAAGCACATTAGTTGGTAGCCCAATTTTTACTTTTACATTGTCTGCACTTCCTTTTTTTGTGTTTTGTAATAAAACTTGCAAATAAAAAGGGCTCATTTTCTTAAGAGTATTACCTTCTGATGGTGAGACTTTAGAATCCACTATTTGTAATAGTGGAGCATCAAATTTTTTAGTATTTATACTGATAGATGCTGTTTCCGTTCCAAATCCATGCGGCTCTTCTACTTTAAGTATGAGATTTGCAATTCCGTCAGAAACTTTAGTCGTAGAAGTTAAAGGCATACTTACATCAATTGTTTCTTGAGGTTTTATCAATGGTATATTTATATCTGCATATTTTATTTCTTTAGTTGTTTCATTTGGTATAATTTTTGCAAAACAATTTATGGCATTTCCTTTTCCATTATTATGGATTTTAAATTTTATACAACAATTCTCGTTAGCATCAATGGCGTTATTTTTATTTGCATCTGTAAACAGAATGGAATTTGGGACAATTTCCAAAATTGGTGGTCTTGATGGATCGAATGGGTCGGCAAAAATAATATCATCCACATTAATTTGATTTCTTATGGATTTTACCATTTTTTTAGATTGACTATCTCCTTTTTGGGCGCATTTTGTGAACCAATAATATGCTTTGCGTAAATCTTTTTTTACACCTTCTCCATAGTAATAACACCATCCCGTAAAATACATTCCTACTTTGTGATTTTGCAAAGCAGCTCTTTGAAACCAAGGAAAACCTATGGAACTTTCATTAATATTTAGATAGTATCTGCCTAGTTTGTACTGATAATCTGCATTGCCAGATTCTGCTTTTTCTAACAAAACTTCAAGTGTTTCTTCTTGTGAGAAAGAATATGTACAGCTAATTAAGCCTAAACATAAAAGAAAAATTTTAATTCTATTCATAACTATTTAATTTAATATAACTTTTACTTTAAAGTCCATTTTTTCCAACTATTAGCAATAGTTGCTGTTGATACAAAAGAAGGTGATTGCAATTTTCCATTAATGACTATGGATTGGCGTTCAACTTGCGTCTTGATGTAATCACTAAGTTCTCCTAATGTAACGTTCCCCTTCGTTTCTTGAAGTTTTTTAAGTAAATAGTACGTGAACAATCCATGTTCTTCTTCTTTGTATGGGTATGCAGTTTCATCTCCCTGTGCTGCTGAAAAGACAACAATGTTTCCTACAGGTGTAGCTTGCTTTACTTTTATTGCGACACCACGCGCTGAAGCTAACATGTCACCATCACGTTTTGCCCCGCTGAAACAAGCATCCAAGAATACTGTTACCGATTTAGATGGTAAACTGCCCAATGCTTTATATAGGTCTTCTAAGGCATAGCCTGTTGTTACATCAGAACCATAGCCGTCTATAGGTAACAAGTAAGCACTCTTGTTTTGTTCGTCTGGAATGCCATGTCCTGCGTAGTAGAAGATGACTTTAGCATCACCATGATAGACAGCAATGACATCTTCGAGCCACTTTATTTCATGCTTGATGTTGTTGAGCGTGGCATTTGTAATGAAATGTACGTTCTTTTCTGGAAGCCCTAATGTCTTTTTACAATATTCAGCAAAAGTATTTCCGTCATTCTCTGCATATTGTACAGGCTTTTCCATTTGGTATTTCTCATTGGAGATAACAACGGCAAAAGTATGATTACTCACGTTGTCAGCTATCGGAATATAAAAATCCACGTCACCACCTTTATGTTCTTTCATGAACTCGGATAGTTTTGTTTCTTTTTGAGTATAGAAATCTGGTGTCTCTTTTAATATATCATTATAGATTTCCCTTGCTTTACTGATGTTGTTATTTGCCAAATATAGTTCACCTTCTACATCTAAAGTATTAGGCATAGAATCTCCTTTTTGCCTGGCTCCATCTAGGGCTTTGGCAATGAGTTCAAATGCTTTATCTTTGTTTTGGGGTACTCCTAATCCGTATATATTTAATAGTGCTAGTATTCGATACCCAACAAAGGCAAATTCTTTTTGGTTGATTGTTTTGTCTGCCCATTTTTTTGCTTCGACATAGTCTTTTTGCGTGTAGTATGCCGTGCAGAGCATCATAGGGGCATCTGGTACATTTTTGTCGTAGGCTTTTTTATACCAGGTGATAGCTTCATTTACATCTTTAGAAGTGCCGAGTCCATCCTCGTACATTACCCCTAACCATATAAAACTCGAAACAAACCCTTTTTCTGCGGCTTTCTTTTGCCATTCAAAAGAGTCTATGATACTTTTCGAAACACCTTTTCCTTCTCGATACATTCGTGCCAATAATGCCATTGCTTCAGGATCTTCATACTCTGCCCCAATTTTGGCTATGCGATAGGCTTCTTTTAGATCTATAGCTGTTCCAATCCCTTGATAATACATAATTCCTAACGCACCATACGAGTATGGGTCTTTTGCTTCTGCTGCTTTTTTTATCCATTTGTATGCTTCTTGGTCGTTCTGCTCAACCCCTTCTCCATTACTATACATTGTACCAACTTTGAAATATGAAGTGATGATTCCATTATCTGCAGCTATTTTTGCACACTTAAAAGCTTCTGTAGGATTTTGAGCAGTTCCTTGTCCAAAAGCATACATGCTAGCAAGAATGTCATATGCATTATAAGCTCCATAACCTGCAGCCATCTTTAACCATTTAAAGGCTTGGTTATAATCTTGTTGTACCCCATGACCGTAGTAAAGCATTATACCCATCAAAAAAGAGGCGCTCTCAATTCCATTATCAACAGCTATTTTTGCACATTTATATGCTTCTTGGTAGTTTTGTTGTTCAAAGTAGCATTTGCTCAGTCCCAAATAAGCATGTGTGTCACCGTTATCTAAAGCCTTCTTGAGCCACAAAATAGCTTCTCGGTAATTCTTCGAGTTCATATAACTAGTGCCGATATATCCACAAACTCGCATGTCCCCATTGGCAGCAGCCTTCTTTAACCATGTGATTGCTTCTTGGTAATTCTGTTGTTGAAAATAGCATTCGCCTAAATAACCATAAAGGTTTGTGTCTCCATTTTCAACTGCTTTTTTATACCAGATGATAGCTTCTTGATAATTCTGTTGTACAGAATAGCACCTGCCTAACCAAAAATAAGAATCTGTATCTCCATTTTCAATCGCCTTCTTTAACCATATGATGGCTTCTTGATAATTCTTTAGATGGTAATAACAGCTACCTAATAAGCAACACGTTGTATTTGATAAGGTTCTATTAGAATAAAAGTACATATCGTCAATCGCCTTCTTATACCATACTATCGCTTCTTGGTAATTCTCTAGTCGATAATAGCAATGACCTAATTGATTATAAGCTAAAGGCATCTTGTTGTCTGCAGCTTTTTTAAGCCATTTTATAGCTTCAGTATAATTGCAAGTAACTCCTTCTCCATTCATGTAAGAGCTTCCGAGCCAAAAGCTAGCATCTGGATCTCCATTTTGTGCATCATGTAAAGCCTGCTCAAATGTAGGCTGATTTTGAGCATGTAAGCATGGTGATAACAAAATTAATATTGTGATTATAAAATGTCTCATAATGATTATTTATGCAATTTATCTTTAAGTATTCTCAAACTATTCCACATGTCGAAGTCATAATGACCATGAGCGAAAAGACCACTTGCACTTCCTTCACTTATTTGAGCATAGATATCATCGTCGATATAACTATTAACATAAGTGCGAGTATAGTTCTCAATACGTTCTCTTTCTTGTTTGTTAGAAGCAAGAGTACGCATTCTGTCTAAATCCGAGAGATGATTGTAAATCTCTTCTATGTTTCTATTCTTTGCCATGATTATTGTATTACCATTAATTGTTTTTTAGACAGAAGGGAATCAATGAAATTGTTGATTTCCACCTTAAAGAGATTGATTTTAAAATTCTTTTCACCCTTTTCTTCGAAAGTCTTTAAGAGTATATCCTTTAACATAGGAAATAAAGTCTTAACAGTACTTCCCCACCCATTGAGTTCTATAATTTTTTCTATGTCTTTGTCTGTTTGTTGCTCTAAAGACTTATTGTTGTTTAAAACTATCTTTAAAAGAAGTTCTGTTGCATAATGAATTTCTTTTAGTCCTTCTTTGATTTTACCTTCGTCCAAGAGTTTGAAACCTTTTTCAAATGACTTTTTGCAGATAGGGTAAAGCGCAATACGGGATGTTAGTTCACTCTTATATGGTAAATAGCTTTTTTCCATTATATATCAATTATTGTTTTATAGTTATAGTAATTATCTTTTCTTGTGTTTCTAAAGTTTTTGCCTTACATTTCCCCAACCATTTCTGAAACTCCTTCAGTGGCAGTTGTCTTGGAAGTCCAATGTTCTCATCCTCTGCAAATGCCTTTGCAAACATATTCGGCGAAAACACGATGTAAATGGTGTTTTGTTCTATAGAATGTTCACAAGTCATGGTGTATTCATCAACTTCGCTTGGTTTCTCTTCTGCTTTTTGGCAAGAGAAAAACACATAAGGCTTGTCGTGAATGATCTTGTATGCAGGCTCTCCAGAACTCTTGTATGGCAAGAGGCAAAAGACTTGCTGCGTATTTTCATCCAACAGATAAACGGCGAGATAACCATTGATGGGTGACTTAAAATACAAGTATAGATCATCTCCATTTCTGAACTCATCGCTTTCATATTTCTCTTCCGTGCCGTTGCGCAAAAGTTTTGCCTCAATGTCGATGCTTGCATTCTTGATTTCACGAGCCTTTCCGTCAATGCTTACTTTGATGGTTAGCATGTTGCTCTCATAAAATATGTCAAGCTTTGGCTCACCAATCGTCTCTATCCATTCCCCTTTTACATCACTTCCACCTATCGACAAGAAATTAACAGATGATTTTCCATTTTCATTCTTCACAATGGTAGAGTTATTTTGAGAGACAAGAGCACCAAAGGCATCGGCAAGAGCTTGAATTTTGGCACGTTCGATGGCTGTACGCTTACCCTCTTCCAGCGAAACATTGTCTGGTACGTGGTAAGTGTATTCTCCGTGAACCTTCTCTATCTTTTGAGCTGATATGAAGAGGAAGTTTAGGAGCATCAGTAGGATGAAAATATAGCGCAATCTCATTTACCAACCAAGCAATTTATCTAAGTCCTTGTGCAATTTATCGCCTTTCTTCTCTAAGTCTTCACGTACAATCTTTTTGGCAGCTTCTTTTGCCATATTGCTATTGTAAGCGATGCGGACAAGCACTTCCTTGTTTTTGTTGGAAAGTGTGCGATACACTTCCATTACAGAGATGGTTCTGCCAATGCTTTGAGAAATGAGGTTCTTGCTTGCCATGATGCTTTGGGTGACGGATGCAGCTTGTTCTTGTGAAAGTTGTTTGTTAGCAACGGTGTTTTCCACCAATGCCGTTACTTCGGTCTGAATTTGTCCTGCAAGATTTTGCTTGGCAAGTTCCAAGGCTTGCATCTTGGCGGCATCATAGTTCTCACCAATGCTCATAGCTTCTCCCATGATGTACTTAGGGAACATGTTGTCATCGTATTCGTATGACATCATGTAAGCCTTGTCTAATTGCTTTTCGATAGGAAGTGTTCCTGGGGTAGTAGTCCATCCTTCTTTGCTCAATTTCTTGGCTTCTTTTCTAGCAACTTTTGTAGCTTTTTGTGTCAACTCCGATTTTGAAGATTTCATGAGGACCTTTCGCTCTTTAGCTTGCTCCTTTGAGATTTGAGCGATAGAAGGTGTTGCCCACATTGTAAAGAATAAGACGCATAAAATATCAACTGCTTTCATTTCTTTATTGCCTAAATAAGCCAACGACTCCCTGATTGGCAGTTAATATTATGTTTCTTAGATATACAAAAAAAGGAAACGTGGAGCCAGTCTGCTGCTCGTTCCACTGGTTAAGGCCTTCGCATTGCCCAAGTTGTCGAAACGAGCAATGCTGAAAGCCCCACGTGAATGTGTATATAATTCACCCTCCCTACCAACGAACCATAATGTCCGAAGCCAATGAGGGCTGTATATAATACACCCTGTGAGGCGTCCCCATTGCTTTGTTTTTGACAACTTGTTTGAAGTTGCGAAGTTCTAACCAGTCAAAACCAAAGCGTCAGTTACGCCTTTATTTATGTATATGTATCCCCACCTTAGCCCAATCGTGGGCTTTCAGCAAGGATTACGCTGCAAAGATAGTGATTATTTTTGAAAGTTGTATCAAAAAGAAGAGAAAATTATAATTATTTTCTCAGTTATATGCCAAAAAATGTATTTATCTGCCTCATTTTGGTGAAAAAAGAGGCAGATAAATCGGAAATGAGGCAGAAAAAACCTACTTTGTCACAATATTCCTAATGTTTTAGATTGCTTCTTCACATTTTTCCTACTTTTGAAGGGGACAATACCCAATGCACTTCTCACTTCTTCATAGATTTCACGGCACTTGCTTTTCAGCATCTTGTTTTTCACACCTACTACTATCATATCATCCAAAGTAGGATATGATTGCCGTTGGCATAAAGAATAAAATGAAAGAAAAAACGCCTCTATCTCTTTTTCTGAGATAGAGGCGTTTCTGTTTAATCTATTTCATTTTGCACAAACCACGAATTATTTATTCTGCTTCAGATAGTTCAACTGAACATTAGGAGCGCAGGCATTGCTTGTCTTCTCGGTGTATTCAGATACCTTCAATGTAGCAGTACCCTTGATGTTCTCTACGTCACTACCTACCTTGAAGAGATAGTTACCTGCATCTACCTTCCACTGACTGTTGGCCTCATCGAAGCTGGCAAGATCGCGCTTTTCGAGGGTCATCTTCAAAGTCTGGCTCTCACCTGGATTCAGCAACTTGGTCTTGCCGAAGGTCTTGAGTTCCTTGGCTGGCTTCTCGTAAGCGCCCTTAGGAGCGGTGACATAAACCTCAGCAACTTCCTTGCCGGCAACCTTACCGGTATTCTTGATAGTTACGCTAACCTCGATATTGTTGCCTTTTGCCTTGACAGATGGCTTGCCAAACTCGAAGGTAGTGTAGCTCAAACCATAACCGAAAGGATAAGCCACATTCTTATTAAAGGTGTCGAAGTAGCGATAACCTACGTAGATATCCTCCTCGTGGTTGCTATAATCGTAACCCTTGATGTTACCCTTGCTCCAATCCAGCAGATTCTTGTAGGTGTACATATCGTAATCCTTGGCAAAGTTGGCAGTAGATGGATGATCGGTAGCAGCGATAGGCCAGGTCATGGTCAACTTACCCGATGGATTCACCTTACCGGTCAGGATATCAGCTACAGAGTTACCACCCTCGATACCTGGCTGCCAAGCTACGAGAATAGCATCCACACGGTCTCTCCAGCTGGCAGTCTCCATCACAGAACCAGAGTTGATGATGACAATCACCTTCTTACCCTTGGCATGAAAAGCATCAGATACACGGAAAATCATATCCTGCTCTATCTGACTGAGGTTGAACTCACCATTGATCTGGCGATCCATTCCCTCACCTGCCTGACGGCCGATGGTGATGATGGCAGCATCTGCCTTTGGCTCCTCGCCAGCTACACAGCGCTCAGTAATCTCGATTTCATCGAGCTTTGGCTGACCCTGATCCAGGAACCACATCATCGGATTCTTGTCTGCCTTCAACTTAGCCTTGGCATACTTCACATAATTCTGATAGATTTCCGTAAGCTGAGGAGTAGTTGCCACACCGATATTCTTCAAACCGGTAACCATATCTACAGAATAGCCTACATTAACGGCTCCACTACCAAGGCCACCCGACATAAAGTCGTAAGAGTTGACACCGAAGAGTGCCACGGTCTTCAAACCCTGGATAGGAAGAGCGGCATCATTCTTCAGAAGTACCATACCCTCGGTAGAACTCTGACGGGTGATGGCAGCATGAGCCTTCAAGTCTGGCTCACCACTATATTTATATCCCTTGAATCGAGGAGTCTTCACGATATACTCGAGCATGCGGCGAACATTGCGGTCCACATCCTTGATATCCAGCTTGCCATTCTTTACTGCATCAACAATATCCTGCACCTGTGCTGGATAACCCGGCATCATCAGGTCGTTGCCAGCCTCTACTTCCTGTTCCAGCGGAAGGTCGGCACGCTTACCAATCCAGTCGGTCTCCACGATTCCCTTATATCCCCAGTCGTTGCGGAGAATATCGGTCAAGAGTCCCTTGTTGCCCTGGGCATAAACACCATTAATCTTGTTATAGGCAGACATGATAGTCCAAGGATTGCTCTTGCGAACCATCATCTCGAAACCCTTCAGGTACAACTCACGGAGAGCACGCTGGCTCAATCGCTCATCCACCTTGGTACGGTCAGTTTCCTGAGAGTTCACGGCAAAGTGCTTGGCACTTACACCCACGCCCTGGCTCTGCACACCCTGTACAAAGGCGGTTCCGATAAGACCTGTTACGATTGGGTCTTCAGAATAATACTCAAAGTTACGGCCACAGAGCGGATTGCGATGCAGGTTCATACCCGGTCCGAGCACAACATCACAGCCATACTCCAGGGTTTCGTTACCGATAGCCTCACCCACCTTGCGCACCAGGTCGGTGTTCCAGGTAGAAGCCAGACAGGTTCCGATAGGGAAACCGGTAGCAAAGTAGCTACGGCTGTCACCTTCGCGATGAGCATCGATATGAACTCCGGCAGGACCATCACACTGAACGGTAGTAGGAATGCCGAGACGAGGGATGGCTACAGTAGTACCCGCAGCACCCGGCACGAACTTCTTCTGATGTCCTAGCATAGCACCGCTGCCCACGAATCCATCGTTACCACCACCCACCAGCATCTGGGCTTTTTCTTCCAAGGTCATCGCCTTGATTACTTCGTCGATATTGTTGGCATTCAGTTTTGGTGCAGATTGCGCCATCACTGTAGTTGCCATCGCTCCAGCCGCAACGGTAAGAGCCAATTTCTTGTAGTTCATCATTTTGTCGTTTATCTAGTTAGTTATTACTTTTCTGTTCTTTTAGTCGTTTCGTCAGTTCCATGCAGTCCCTGAGAATACTGCATTTCTTCAAAAACTTGCTGCAAATATAATAAAATAAGGTGGAAACACCAAGCATTTCCACCTTTTTTTCTTGAATTCAACAAGATTATTCCCGGATTTAACAAAAGGTATAGGAAGAACATAACATACTATACATATCCCTAACCTAAGACTAGCCCTGATATTTAATCTGGAAGTAATCAAAAACAAAACATTCCTTCCATTTCAATCTTTCGCAAATTTCATCAAAAAGAAGAAAAAATACTCGAAAACCTTGTAGGAATCAAACAATTATCGTATCTTTGCCGAATTATCCAAAAAATGGGTACTAGAATAAGAACTTTTAATAAAGAAAGGTATGGAGCAGAGGAATTCATCCATCGAAATCTATCGTTCCCCAGAGGGCAACATAGAGCTGAATGTAAAATTAGAGAATGATACCGTTTGGCTTACACAAAGCCAAATGGCAGAGTTGTTTGCTGTTGACAGAACATCTGTTACACGACACATTCGCAACATTTACAAGAGTCAAGAACTAGACGAAAAGTCAACTTGTGCAAAAAATGCACAGGTTCGTTTTGAGGGTAAGAGACAAATCATTCGTGATATTCCTTATTATAATCTTGACATGATTATTTCGGTAGGGTACAGAGTGAATAGCAAGAATGCGACCTCTTTCCGCCGTTGGGCAACCTCTATCTTGAAGCAATACATTATCAAGGGTTACGCCATCAACCAGAAACGCCTAGACAATTACAACGAACTGAAAGAAGTGGTTCGTTTGATGTCACGTGCGATTACATTGCAAGATCAAGTATCCGAGGGCGAATATAACGGACTGTTCAATGTCATCAGCGACTATGTTTATGCCCTGGATACTCTCGACAAATATGATTATCAGACATTGCTTATAGACAAGACGACTCAAGCCGAGCCGTTCCATGCCACCTACGAAAATGCAATGGAAGCCATCAATGCTTTGAAAGAAAAGTTTGGAGGCAGTAAATGGTTTGCCAATGAGAAGGATGATTCATTCAAGAGCAGCATAGGTCAGATTTACCAAACCTTCGGTGGTGAAGAACTCTATGCTTCGGTAGAAGAAAAAGCAGCCATGCTGCTCTACCTTGTCGTAAAAAACCATTCATTCAGCGATGGCAACAAGAGAATTGCGGCCATGCTTTTTCTTTGGTTTATGGAGAAGAATGGCATTCTGTATGCAGAAAATGGACATAAGAGAATTGCCGACAACACACTCGTTGCCCTGACTCTGATGATTGCAGAAAGCAGAACTGAGGAAAAAGATGTTATGGTAAAAGTGGTAGTCAACTTGATTAACAAAGACAATCAATAGAATTGCCATTAAAAAACCGCACAACAGCTGTTCTACGCATACACAACAGCTGAAAGACAAGCGCACAACAGCTGATGTGCGACCGCATATCAACTGTTGTGCGCTTCGAGATACTTACTGTTCCAACAACTTCTATTGTATCTCCGAACAACTTCAGTTACTTCTTTCAGATACTTATGACGCATTCTTCAAACGCCAATAACGCTTGAGGAAAGACATTCAAAGCATTGCGGAAGCTTATTCAAATCATTGTAGAAATCTACTTCGCTGTATCCTTTGAGCTTCGCTTATCACGGCGATAACTGCGATAATCATCCAGCGGAATCTCAATATCAGGTTCCACCAACTCGCCCTCACGTGGCAAGGCGAACTTCTGATACTTGATGTTCAAGCCACGCTCTATCCACATACTCTCATAATAGGTTTGGATAGAGAGAATCTTACGGGTTTCCTCATCGATACCCTCCTGATGATAGAGGTCCTCGGTGCGGAAGAGCACAGGCAGATGGTTGCCATCCACCATATAAGTGGTATAGGTGAAGAGGAAGTTGGAGTCCGTCTTCAGATGGATGATACCGCCATCCACGAGGAAGTGGCGATAACGGTTCATGAAGTATGTAGATGTAAGACGCTTGCGAGGGTTCTTCATCTGCGGGTCAGAGAAGGTGAGCCAGATTTCCTGCACCTCATCCTCGGCAAAGAAGCGGTCGATAATCTCGATGTTGGTACGGAGGAAAGCCACGTTCTTCTGTCCTTCCTCTATCGCTTTCTTGGCACCGGTCCACATACGTGCGCCCTTGATATCCACACCGATGAAGTTCATTTCAGGATAGAGCTTGGCAAGTTCCACGGTATATTCACCCTTGCCGCATCCCAACTCCAGCACGATAGGGTTATCATTGTGGAAATACATCTCACGCCACTTGCCCTTCATATCGAAAGGCACGTCATCTACTACACTATATGGATACTGGAACACGTTCTCGAAACGCTCCATATCCGCAAACTTTGCTAATTTTCCTTTGCTCATTGATTCTTTTTTTCTTCGTTTGAGTGCAAAGGTAAGCATTTAACGATAATTATACAAATCATATCATGGAATTTGTATAATATTAACGGAAAAAGTTTATTCCGCCTGAATACCGAAGTACTCGTTGAGTTCGGCGATGGCAGCACCATCGGCATTAGGAAGATCCTTCACCAGCTTGCCTTTCTCCAGCAAAAGGATGCGAGAGGAGATGTCGGCAACGAAGTTGAGGTTGTGGCTGGAGATGATGACCGTGGTGCCCTGCTCCTTGCAGATGCGCTGAATCATGTGGGCGATAGTCATCTGAGAAGATGGGTCGAGATAGTTGAACGGCTCATCTAGGAGAAGAACCTTCGGATTGATGATCATCGCTCCGATGATGCCAATCTTCTGTCGGTTGCCCTGAGAGAAATCACGGAGATACTTCTTGGTTCCCATGATTTCATCGTGCATAAAGCCCTCAAACTGCGCCAATCGCTCCTGCAGGGTTTCATCGTCAATGTGATAAACATCAGCGATGAAATCGAAGTATTCCTCAGGGGTGAGGAAGTCGATGAGGAATCTGCCGTCGATGTAACTGCCGGTATATTCCTTCCAGGTCTCACTCTCGTTCACCTTCTGTCCATTGCTTTCCACGAAACCATCATCAGCCTGAATCAGGTCGAGAATCAGACGGAGCAAGGTGGTCTTGCCCGCACCATTATTACCTACGAGTCCTATCAGCTCGCCCTTTGCAACACCCAGATTATCAATATCGAGTACGGTATTGCCATTATATATCTTCCTGAGATTCTGAATCTTGATATCCATTATTCTAATGTTTAATGTGTAGTGTTTAATGTTTACTTAGCTTTCCATGAACTTCTCCATGCGCTTATACTTGTTCTTCTCGAAGATGGCAGCTATCTTGGCGATGAACCATTTGTGGATGGCGATGCTGAAGACTGCCAGCGCTACGCAGGTGATAAACCATGCCGTCTCACCGAAGAAATAATAGACAGCACAGACACCAGCCAGCGGGAAGAGAAAGGCGATGGCATAAAGATTAATCTTCAGATTCGCTCCCTGCATGCTGAACATGGAAGTCTGGAATATCTCCAAACGGGAAGAGAAGAGTGCCGTAGGCAGATTGAAGAGATTGATGAATACTGCCAGACAGAAACCGCTGATAAGCACCTGGATTCCGATTCCGACCTGCAAGAAAAGGAACGGAAGGGTAAGCAACAAAGCGACAGCACTCACCACCATATAATAATAGAAGCAATTCTGCAGCATCTGCTTCACCTTTACCGGCTTGGTCATCAAGCCATGGAAGAAGTTTGCCTCAATGCCAAAGGTCCATTGCGATAACACCACCGATGGCAGCAGGATGGCACCCGCCACATAGAGGGTAGTCATAGCCACCTTGTCCCCCATTTCCTGTCCCGCTTCTGCCGGTAGCAAGGCAAAGAGATAGGCATCGAAAAGGAAGATGGCAGTAATCATAATCACCATCGTACGGACACGCTTTGCTCTCAATGTGCCGATATATTGCAGACTGAAGAGGTTGATATGGCTGAAACCACGGAACCTGGAAACCTTCTGCTTCTGCTCGTTATAAATCTTTTCGTGATAGAGATAGATGGTAAGTCCGGCGAATACCGCTCCGGCAAGGAAGAAGATACCCACCCATCCCATCCATACCGGGAAGAAGGAAGCCACAAACATATACCCTATCAGCACGGCAAACATTCCCATCCATCCCAATATCAAGGGCCATTTCAGAATCCACTCCGTAGCCTTGCGGTAACAGGTGATGTAGATGCCGTCAATATAAGAAAACGCCAGGAACAGAAAGAAGCTGGCAATAACCTGACCTGCAGGCAGGAAATAGATAAATACCGGAAGCATAAGCACCGGAAGCACATAGTTCCAGAAGCTCACGAGATTGGTGGTGAGCAGGAACTTGTTCCAGATCTTCTCTGGCACAGGGCGCGACTTCACATAATCATCCATTGCTGTAATATCCCGCTTCATCACCATCTTCATGATGATGTCAGGAATCAGCATACCGACAACGATACCGGCTCCCAACAGGGCAGGCATGTCTTCGCCCCCAAGTTCACCCCCATTCTCGGTGAAGCTGAGAAAGAAGCTCACACCCATCACCACATACAGGAAGATGATGTAGCACGCCACGAAGGCATCTCGCTTGTGGAAGTTACGGCGCTGCTGCAGCCACCATAACCTTAGCAGTAATTTCAACATAAATTATTCTTTTTATGGTTTACGGGCACAAAGGTAAACAAAAATATCCGAAATCTCCTACAAAATGATAGAAATAACTTAAAAATAACATTAGATGAAAAGTAAGAGAAAACAGAAAGAGAAGAAAAGAAAGAATAGGAACATACGCAAAAACGGCATCTCCTCACGAAGATGCCGTTTCATCCAAACTAACATTAACTTATATATCAACTATTCATTAAAACTATTATAAACCTAAAAGTCAACTCAAACGTATGTCATCTAAAACTTATAATACTCTTATTCAGGCTGAACCGGCAAGATGTTATCATCCTCATCATAGAAGAGAGGAGCCACCTTTACGCTGCGAAGCCAGGTTGTATCATTTGATGGCACACAGTCGTGATGGAACAGATACCACTGTCCCTTGTACTCACAGATACTGTGATGGGTTGTCCAACCTACTACCGGTTCCAGGATGACGCCCTTGTAAGTGAACGGACCATAAGGATTATCACCTACAGCATAGCAGAGATAATGAGTATCACCGGTAGAGTAGCTGAAGTAATACTTGCCCTTATACTTATGCATCCAGCTAGCCTCGAAGAAGCGATGTGGATCATCAGCTGGCAATACCTTACCCTCCTCGTCAACGATGACAACAGGCTTTGGCATTTCTGCAAACTGCTGCACATCATCAGTCATCATGGCTACACGAGATGGCAATGGATTCTCCTTGCCCTCTGGAAGATGCTCATCCTTCAGTGCCTTGTTGTCCTTGTACCACTGAAGCTGACCGCCCCAGATACCACCGAAGTAGCAGTAAATCTTGCCATCATCATCCTTGAACACGCAAGGGTCGATGCTGTATGACTTGCGGATTGGGTCGGCATTCGGAACGAAAGGACCTTCAGGCTTATCAGCCACAGCCACACCGAGATGGAACACGCCATTATAATCCTTGGCAGAGAAGATGAGATAGTACTTGCCATCCTTCTCTACAACATCGTTGTCCCACATCTGCTTCTCAGCCCATGGCACATCCTTCACGTCGAGAATCACACCATGATCGGTTACCTCACCTTCCATCACATCGTCCATAGAGAGAACATGATAGTCTTTCATCTGGAAGTGACCGCCATCATCGTCGAAACTTTCGCCGCTATCCCAGTCATGAGATGGGTAAACATACAGGCGACCGTTAAACACATTGGCAGATGGATCTGCCATATAATCCTTTGGGAACAAATATCTTGCTTTCATTGTTATTTATTATTTAAAGAGTTTTACGATTTCCTTCACCACTGGCTTCACCTCGTTGTTGCGGTCGATGAGCAGTGGATAGTTGGTTCTGCCAGGGATAGGCCAGCCATTCAACCAAGAGTGACCATCATTGACACCCCAGAAGGTTACACGGCTGATGACATCCTTGTGACGCTCTACAATCTTGAAGAGATCGAGATAACGCTGGTTGAAGAGTTTCTGCGCCTTCTTGTCAAGTCCCTTCACGTATGGATTGTACTTTTTCTGAAGTTCAAACTTCTGGCTGATTTCCGCTCCGCCGAATCCTTCCGGATTAGGAAGCATGTTCATATCCAACTCCGTCAGCATCACCTTCACGCCTTCACCAGCAAAAGCCTCGATGCTCTTCTCATACTCAGCATAGTCAGGATAATCAAAACCATTGTGGCTCTGCATACCTACTGCATCGATGCGGAGACCCTTCGCCTTCAAATCGCGAACCAGTTTGCAGATAGCCTCTCGCTTGGCTGGCTTCGAAGTAGAATAATCATTGTAGTAGAGTTCTACGTTTGGATCAGCCTCATGCGCAAAGCGGAAAGCCAACTCGATGAACTCCGGACCGATAATCTTATAATACAAAGACTTGCGGTAAGAGCCATCATCCTCGAATGCCTCGTTCACTACGTCCCATCCCTTTACTCTACCTTTATAATGAGTAACCACATTCATAATGTGGTTATACATTCTGCCAATGAGCACTTCACGGCTTACCAGATTACCCTTATCATCTGTAAACATCCACTTAGGTGGCTGAGAATGCCAAACCAGACAATGACCTATCAAGGTCTTGCCGTTCTTCTCTGCCCAGTCAGCGAGTTTATCGCCATCAGTGAAATCAAAGCGATTCACCTCCGGATGATTCTTCTCGCCCTTCATACAGTTCTCGGCAACCACCTGGTTAAACTGTTTCTTCACTACTGCCTCACCTGCAGGGTCTTGTCCATTAGGCAAATCGGTATTAATGGCAGCACCTACCAGGAAGTACTTACCCATAGTTTCCTGGAATGTTGGGATTTGAGCTGCTGAGTTCGTTTTTTGAGCGAAAGCTGTTGAAGCAAGCATCAGCCCCAGTGCCAGAGTTGTGATCTTTTTCATATCTTATATCTATTTTTCTCGTTAATAATTATAGTCTCTAGTTTTCTTCCTTGTGTCGGGCCTCAATCTTCTTGTTGATGTCGTCGATGACCTCATCGGTCAACTCATATTTAGAGATGATGAACATCGCCAAGCCCAGCAAGATGGCAGGAATCACACATACCAGCCAACGGATACCCTCCTGTGCCAGAGGAGTCTGCTGCTCCAGATCATTCATGAAGTAAGCACCGGCAGCATTACCTACCGACATCATGGCGAAGGCTGTAATGAAGAAGAGTGCCACGATACGGAGAGGACGGTTATGGAAGAATTCTGTCCACAGGTCACTCACCTTAACATTCTTGGTTTCCTTCTCATCCATTACCACACGTTCCTTGGTTTGGGTAAAGCAGAATACCAGAAGGGCGAAACCTACCAGGGCAAAAATCAGCATGGCAACAAACCAGGCATTACTGTTGGTAGGAAGAGAGTTGCTCTCCTGAGCTGCAGCTGCCTGATAACCGGTCCATGCAAGAACTGCACCAGGAATAACACCACCCAAAGCCATACCTGCCTTATAGAAGATACCGGTCAGGGCATTGACGATGCCGGCAATACGCTTGCCGCTGGTATATTCTGCAAAAGAGATAACCTCTGGAATCAGAGCCCACATATATCCTGTAGCTACGATTACGCCTGTTGATTTGATGAACTGAGCGATATAAACCAGCGTGATATGATCCTTTACAGGTCCCATCTTGCTGATGATATAAAGCATCGCCATACCCACGATAGCCACAGTAAGGAAGATGTAGAACATATTCTTCTTGCCCACCTTTTTCTTGATGGCAGGGACCAGTGGCATAAAGATGAAAGATGGCAAAGAGCCCAAACCCATGAAGAGCGCCATCTCAATAGGGAGATCCTTGGCTGCAGCGAGCATGGCTACCAGGATTGGAACACCTGCCGATACACAGAGTCCACCCACATTTGCCATAAACATACGTACAGAGGTAAGAATGGTTATCTCGTCTGTATCGCGGGTCAGCGAAGAGTTCAAGGCTCCGTAAGGCACATTAATCAATGTATAGAGCATTGACAAGCCTACGTATGTTACATAAGCATAGATAAGTTTGATGGTTTCTGTCTGTCCTTCCATACCATTCCAAAAACAGAGGATGGCAAGTACGGTGAGTGGCAAACCCGCCAAAACGAGATAAGAGCGATACTTACCCCAACGCGGATTATGCTTATCTACATAAGTTCCTACCAACGGGTCCCAGAGTACATCGACCAAGCGAACCACCAAGAACATGGTGGCAGCCACACCCGGATTGAGTCCGTAGATGTCGGTGTAGAAGAATAACAGATACATACAGATGGTCTGGTAGATGAGGTTTTGCGCCAAGTCGCCAGATCCGAATCCGATGCGTTGTAGCCAATTCAGTTTGTAGAATCCCTTAGATTCCTGTGTTACAGATGTCTGTTTCATATTTTATTCCGTCATTAAGTTTACACCTTATTATATATATAACATAAAAGATGCATATACTATATTTACTTCAATTTCTCTGCGGCAAACTTGCCCATTGCCTCATATCCCTTCGGATTGAGATGCAGCCAATCGTCAGAATACTCAGCCTTCAGACGCTGAGGGTCTTTCGGATCGCGGGTCAGCTCATCGAAATCGATGACCTCGTCGAAGGCACCACTTTTTCTGATCCATTCGTTCACGGTCTGTCGCATCGCCTCGTGCCAGAAAGAATACCATCCGTTTCCCTTGGTTGGGGTGATGGTTCCGCCATACACCTTGATTCCCTTTGCCTTGGCTTTCGCTATCAGCACCTTGTAGCAGGCAATCAGGGTATCTGTTACATGCTCATAATTTCCGCCGCAGCAACCGATATCGTTGGTACCCTCGAAGATGATGAGTTTATCCACACCCGTCTGTCCCAGGATATCACGGTCGAAACGCTTCATGGCAGGTTCGCTCAATCCGCCTTCCACCACGCAGTTGCCACCGATACCAAGATTCAATACACCGTATGGTTTCTCTGCATTCAGGGCATCCGAAAGGAAATCGGTCCAACGGTTCTGATGGTTAGTAGTACTTCCACGGCCATCGGTGATAGAGTTTCCGAGGATAGCTACCACAGGGGTAGTCTTATCGGTCTTCACATCAATGGCAGAAAGATTGTACCAATGGTCAGCCTTTTCCTGCTTATCGAAAGCTGCATCTGCAGGTTTCACCGCCTTGCCCTTTACATTACTTACTATATAAGAGGTAGTACGCGAACCACGATGGGATGTTGCATTCACTGGAGTCTGCTTACCATAGTCGATGGTAATTGTGAGGCGCTGTCCACTCTTCAAGGCATATTTCAAATCATCTGAGAAGATAGCCTTGCCAGGAGCAATGGTTACATTCTTCTTGCCATTGAATTTAAGATACTTCACCGTCTTGGTCTGAATTCCCCAATTGCTTGGAACATCAGTATCTGCAATATACACCGATTTGATTTCTACCGGCTCCTTGCTCTGCTCGTTGCTGAGCTTCACTCTGAGTTCTTCTCCGCCAAAAGATACATGAACTATCTGTCGACAAGAACGGTTGCTCAAGCTTTCCTTAGGCATATCTCCTTTACCAGTCCATTCCACTGCAGTAGCCCAAGATCCTTTCCATACCTTCTGGGCAAAAGCTACAGAACTTGACGTAGCCAATACGAGCACCAGCGATAATATTTTGATTGCTTGTCTATTCATTTTATTGTTATTATGATGCTTTTAATGTTTCTATTGTTGTTGACGATGCAAATTTACTAATAAGTAATGAAATAACAGGTATTTAATAGTTGCCATTACTTTTCTATTTGTTTCATACCTGCAAAAAGGGCGCAAAAAGATAAAGAAACAAAAAGAAATGAAACATTTTGTTGCATTAGAATTTGTTTCTTTCATTGTTTTTTGTTACTTTTGCAGCCGTAACAACCTATTTTAAACAAGAAAACGGACAGGAAATATGAAGCATATCAGACATTGCCTAACGGCACTCTTCGCTATCACCATCTCGCTCATGGTATGGGCTGACAGTGGTGAACTCTTCACATCGGGCAAACTGTCAAGTTCGCTTATCAACTGCATTGTGCAGGATAAATACGGATATATCTGGGTGGGAACCGAATACGGACTCAGCAAGTTTGACGGCTACCGCTTTACCAACTATCTGCACAACGAAGAAGACACAACCTCCATTACCGACAACATAATCTCCGATCTGCTGGTAGATAAGAAAGGTAACCTGTGGATAGGTTGTGCCAAGGGACTGATGCGCTATAATTATGAGACGAACGATTTCGCCCGTCTCCAGTTTCCTGATGGCAGAAAGCCACGTATCTATTCTATGGTAGAAAGTCACAATGGCGATATCCTGCTGGGTACTGCAGGATATGGTCTCTATTCTGTAAAAGGCAGAAATACCCAGAAAGGAACAGACGACCTTTTCACTATCAGACAGGAAAGGCAATACGCTGAGCGCGATTCTGATGTATTCTTTACCCATATCTACGAAGATAAGCATCATTATCTCTGGCAGAGTAGCCACCTTTCTGTCTTCACCCGTTTCATCAAGAAACAAGGCAAGGTGCAGCGCAAAGACTTCAAATCGCCATGCGGAGCACCTGTGGCTTTCATCCAGCATCGCCCGCAGACCATGCTCATCGTCTGTATGTATGGCATCGTCTATTATGATTACCGGACAGGCCGCATCGCTGATGCCGGCTACGACTTTGGCGGTTATCAGAATAATGTAACCATCAACAATGCTACCTTCGACCACGAAGGCAACCTCTATATCAGCACCTCCGAGCATGGTGTTCTCATGATCAGAAAGGGAAGCAACAGGGTAGAACAGTTGGAGAACAGCAACAGCAGTTTCAATCTGGCTACCGCCTTCGTCAACGATATCATCGAAGATAAGGACAACAATCTCTGGATAGGATGTTACAACAAAGGTCTGTACCTGATCAACCAGCGCCAGCAGGCTTTCAACAGCTGGAGTTTCTCTGCACAGAACTACATCATCGGCAGCAGCGTTTCATCTATTGCACAAGGCGAAAATGGTGAAACATGGTGTACGGTACAGAACAGTGGTGTGTTCTGTTTTGATGCTTCAGGCAAGATTATCGCCCACCCTCAGTCACCTGCAGGTACCTGCATCATCTATAAAGACCGACGTGGCGATTACTGGATCAGCAATGGCAGCGCACTCTACAGCTACAACCCCCATACAGGTACATACCAGCAGAAACTCACCTTTACCAGCGCCGGCATCTACTGCATGACCGACGATGCACAGGGCAACCTTTACATTTCTGTATACAGCAAAGGCCTATATATATATAATGTGGAAAGCGGCAAGGTTACCGTTCTGAATATGCAGCAAAGAGGCGATAAAGGATTTCTCTGCAACGACTGGGTGCGAAGCATGGCGCTCGATCATACAGGCCATTTATGGATAGGAACCTCTAATGGAGTTTCCTGTCTCAATACCCGAACGCTCAGTTTCAAGGATTTCGGATGGCTCAACATTCTGAAAGACAGACAGGCGAATGGTATCTGCGAAGGAAAGAACGGCGATATTATCATCGGTACCGAAGAAGGACTCTATCTGTTTGACAGAAAGAGCAACAAGACGAAGAACTTCCCTCATGCAGAAGCGTTGAAAGGCAAGCAGGTCTGCAGCATCATCAAAGACCAGAAGGGTGACTTGTGGGTAAGTACAACCATGGGCATCTGGCAGTACGAACAGAAGAACAGACAGTTTATCGGGCACATCAACGGCAACGGACTTACTACCCGTGAGTACGTGCTGGGCTCTTCCATGCATACCGCCAGCGACCTTATCGCCTTCGGAACCAGTGACGGTATCACAACCTTCTATCCTGACGTTGTCAGAGCCAAGAAGATGGAATTGGGAGATGTACATCTCACCAACTTCATCATCGACGGAAAGCCAATCAACTGTATGGCTAAAGACTTCAGCATTCCTTACTCCCAGAATTCATTCACTCTGGAGTTCTCGCTGCTCAACTACAGGAACACCGATAATATCAGTTTCCAATACCGCATCAACGACGGCAAATGGAACAGCACCAATGAGGGAGCCAATGCCGTAGCATTCAACAAGTTGAAACCGGGCGACTATACGCTGGAGGTGAGAGCTACCAGCAATGGCAGATATTCCAAGAATCCTACCATCATCAACATCAAGGTATGCGACCCTTGGTATGCATCACCCGAGGCATATCTCCTCTATATCCTGATCACAGCAAGCGTCATCCTGTATGTTATCTATACATACGAGCGCCGCCGCAAGGCAGACCTGGAAGAGACCAAGATGCAGTTCCTCATTAATGCCACCCACGATATCCGCTCGCCGCTGACATTGATCATGGGACCGCTCAACAAGCTGAAAACAAGATTAACAGATGCCGAAAGCAAACAGGATATCGATACCATCGACCGCAATGCCCAGCGTCTCCTGCTCCTGGTAAACCAGATACTTGATGAGCGAAAGATAGACAAGAACCAGATGCATCTCCATTGCCAGGAGACTCCGCTCAAGGATTTCCTGCATGGCATCGTATCGCTCTACCGCTTCAATGCACAGGAGCGCAACATCACCCTTGAGCTCAAAGAAGACGAAAGCCTCAGCAGCGATAAAGGCAAGCTGAAGGTTTGGATAGACCGCATCAACTTCGACAAGGTTATCTCCAACCTGCTCTCCAATGCCATGAAGTATACCTTTGATGGCGGAAAGATTACTGTTATCATAGGTAAAGACGAAAAGAATGCCACCATCAGGGTAGAAGATACAGGCATCGGACTGAAGGAAGAGAAGACTGACCGCCTCTTCGAACGTTTCTATCAGGGAAACAACAGCAGCGGTCTCCATATCGAAGGAACCGGTATCGGACTCAACCTCTGTAAGGCATTTGTAGAAATGCACGGAGGCAAGATCAAGGCCTACAACCGTACCGACGGCATCAAGGGTTCCTGCTTCGAAGTAAGCATTCCGCTGGGCAACAGCCATCTGCAGCCAGGCGAGATACTGGAAGAAGAAGACAAGAAGGAGCAGGAGATTACCAAAAAGAAAGTACAGGCCAACCGCAACTTCAATATCCTGATAGTTGACGATGACAGCGAGATTGCCCAATACATCAAGACAGAACTGAGCGACTGGTACCGCTTTGAGCATGCCTGCAACGGCAAGGAAGGTTTGAAGATGCTGCTCACCGGCAAGTACGACCTCGTGATAAGCGATGTGATGATGCCGGAGATGGATGGAATCACCATGCTCAAGAACATCAAGAGTAACAGCAACATCAGCGATATTCCTGTCATCCTGCTCACCTCGAAGAGCGAGGTGGAACACCGGTTGGAGGGACTTCGCAGAGGAGCCGATGCTTTCCTGGCAAAGCCTTTCGACATGGAAGAGTTGCATATCCTTATCGACAACCTGGTGGATAATGTGCGACGTATCCGCGGCAAATACAGCGGAGCACAGGGCCAAAAGGCGAAGATTGAGCAGATTCAGGTAAAGGGCAATAACGATGCCCTGATGGAACGCGTGATGAAATATATCAACGGCCACCTTGCCGATCCCGACCTCAATGTAGAGAAACTTACCGAGGAGGTAGGTATCAGCCGTGCACAGCTCCACCGTAAACTAAAGGAGATTGCTGGTGTTTCTGCCGGAGAATTTATCCGTAACCTCCGACTGGAACAGGCGGCACGACTCATCGAAGAGGGGCAGATTAATATCACGCAGGTAGCCTACTCTGTAGGTTTCAACAACCAGACCCACTTCTCTACCGTGTTCAAAAAACACTATGGCATGTCGCCTAGCGAGTATGCTGAAACAAAGAGAAATGAAAAATAAACGACCGCTATATATATAAAAGGTATTTTTTCGTATCTTTGCAGCAGAAACAATAACAATACAAACTAACGATCTGCAAAGATATGAAGAAATACCTCATTTTATTATTTACGGTACTTACATCACTCCATGTTTCTGCACAGAGTGATGGTTCACAGTTATGGCTCGGAAAGCAGTATGCTAACTCATGCCAAGTCATCTCACAGTTGCCTGATGATGCAACAGCCAAGATTGCCAAGCAGGAGTTGGAAAACAACTGGCGTGGCAAGAATGTTGAGCTCAAGATAGACAAGAGTCTCAATCTGGGCGAGGGCTATAACATCTACGCCCGTCCTGCACAGCAAGGCGACAACATTCAGTACGAAGCAACTATCACCGCCAGCAATCCTATCGGTTTGCTCTATGGTGCCTACGAGTTAATTCGACTTCAGAACACTGATGCCTACAACACAGGTAGCGGCAATCAGCAGAACTTCAGCAAAGCTATCGATGAGACCGAGAAACCACAAGTGGGTCTCCGCATTCTCAACCATTGGGATAATCTCGATGGCAGCATCGAACGTGGCTATGCCGGAAAGAGTATCTTCAAATGGGAAGAAATCAAACTCGGCAAAAACGGTAAGGGCGGCAGCATCAGTAAGAGTCTGCACGACCGTCTTATCACCTACGCCCGTGCCAACGCCTCTTTGGGCATCAACGGCAGCGTACTGAACAATGTAAACGCATCGCCAAAGATGATGACCGCAGAATATATTAATAAGGTGAAGGTCATCGCCAACATCCTGCGTCCTTATGGCATCCGGGTATACCTCAGCATCAACTTCGCTTCGCCTATGGCTTTAGGCTACACCAAGACTGCCGACCCACTGGATAAGAAGGTTCAGCAATGGTGGAAGAAGAAGGCAAAAGAGATATATGCTACCATCCCTGACTTTGGCGGTTTCCTCGTAAAAGCCAATTCTGAAGGACAGCCTGGTCCTGGCGACTACCACCGCACACATGCCGATGGAGCCAACATGCTTGCCGATGCCGTCAAACCATACGGAGGCATCATCATGTGGCGAAGCTTTGTATATGGTGCTAACCATAAGGGAGAAGACCGTGTAAAGCAAGCTGTCAGCGAATTCAAAGGTATGGATGGCAAGTTCCGTGACAACGTCATCCTACAGTCTAAGAATGGTCCGCTCGACTTCCAGCCACGTGAGCCATACGCTCCTATCTTCGACAACATCAAACAGACTCCACAGATAGCAGAACTTCAGATTACTCAGGAATATCTTGGTCAGTCTAAGCACCTCACCTATCTAGCTCCTATGTGGAAGGAATTCTTTGGCTTTGTTAATCCAGACAGACTGGTTGGAATCTCAGGTGTAGCCAATAACGGTGATGATGCCAACTGGTGCGGTCATCCTTTCTCTCAGGCTAACTGGTATGCTTTTGGCCGATTGGCATGGAATCCTTCACTTACAGCTGAAGAGATTGCTCACGAATGGCTCGTACAGACCTACGAAAACCAGAACGAGAAATTCACCAAGCCGGTAGAGATGATGATGATGACTTCGCGCGAAGCTTGCGTCAACTATATGATGCCTTTGGGTTTGCACCACATCTTCAAGTTCGATCACCACTACGGTCCGGAGCCAGATGGTTTCATCGCAAGTTATCCTTTGGAATGGTGTCCGGTCTACTATCACAAGGCTGATGCTCAGGGTGTAGGTTTCGACCGTTCATCCAAGGGCACAGATGCTGTCGGTCAGTACCCAGAACCATATCGCAGTCTGTATGATAACATCGAGACCTGTCCTGAAGAATATCTCCTCTGGTTCCACCATGTGCCTTGGACTTACAAGATGAAATCAGGCAGCACCCTCTGGCAGGAACTCTGTATGAAGTACAACATGGGTGTGGCGATGGTAGAAGTGTACCGCGACTTCTGGCATACCTCAGCCAAGCAGTATATGAAGGGACATGAGCAGGAATGGCAACATACAGACTCTCTGCTCAATGTACAGTTGGAGAATGCAAAGGAATGGCGCAATACCTGTCTCAAGTATTTTCAAACCTTTTCTAAAATGAAGATCTATGAATAAGATCGTATTATCTTTTCTTGCATTATTATGCTGCATCAACATACAAGCTGGAGTGAAACTGCAGAAGCAAGGCTCTGCAACCCAGCTTGTTGTCAATGACAAGCCGATGCTTCTCCTAGCTGGTGAGTTGAGCAACTCAGCAGCAACAAGTCCTGCCGACATCAGGAAAGCATTGAAAAAGATGAAGAATAGCGGAGTCAACTCTGTCTTCGTTCCTGCATATTGGGAATTTGTAGAACCTAATGAGGGCAAATATGATTTTGCACTTGTAGACAGCGTCATCACAACTGCCCGTAAGCATGACTTGAAGATTGTCTTCCTATGGTTCGGTGCCTGGAAGAATTCCATGAGCTGCTATGCTCCACTATGGGTAAAGGAAAACACCAAACGTTTCCCTCGTTCACTCACAGAGAACAGCAAGCCATTAGAGATATGCACAGCCTTCAGCGACAACCTGCTTCAAGCAGACAAGCGAGCTTTCTGCGAACTGATGAAGCACATTAAAGCAGTAGACAGTCAAGAGAATACCGTTATCATGATGCAGGTAGAAAACGAAATCGGCATGCTCGAATCTGCCCGCGACCATTCACCTCTTGCCGAAAAAGCTTACAGACAACCCGTTCCTGCTTCATTGCTCAAAGCACTCAAGTTCAAGAAGAAAGGTACATGGGCAGAAGTTTTCGGAACAGACCGTTATGCTGACGAGAAATTCCAGGCATATTATTATGCCAAGTATGTAGAGCAGCTAGCCTCAGCAGGCAAAGCCATCTACAATATTCCGATGTATGTAAATGCAGCAATGAACAGTCGTGGCAGAAAACCAGGCGAATATCCTTCTGCCGGACCACTTGCCCATCTGATTGATATCTGGAAATGCGGTGCACCAAGTATCGACATCTTTGCACCAGATATCTATGATACAGGTTACAAGGGATGGGTAGAGAAATACAAGCGTGCCGACAATCCTTTCTTCACTCCAGAAGTGAAATGCGATATCAATAGCGGTGTAAAGGCATATTATACCTTCGGCGAAACAGATGCCATCAGTTTCAGTCCGTTTGCTCTCGATGAAGCTAACTACAAGGTGAAAAACAGTCTCAGACGTTCATATAAGGTTATCGACCAACTCTCTCCTATCCTGCTTCAGCATCAGGGAAAGGGTAAAAACTGGGGATTACTCTTCGATCAGGAAGATAAAGAGCGAATCATCGAAGATGGAGATATCACCATGACCTGCCGTCATTTCTTCACGCTACCATGGGATCCTCGCGCTACAGATGGAAGTAAATGGCCTGAAGGCGGTGGCTTAATCGTGAAACTAGCCAAGAACGAATACATCATAGCTGGTAATGGTATCGTCGTAGTCTTCCAGAGCAAGACTGAAAAAGCGCAAGCTGAAGAAAAGAAACTCGGTGAGGACGGATTTGTTGACAACGGTGGAACCGAAACAAAGAAACAAACCGCTACTTTCAAAGGCAAGCGTATCGGTATCGGATATGTTGACCAGGTTGAAATAGACAAAAACGGCAAATTACAGTTTATCCGTCGTGATAATGGCGATCAGGACCACCAGGGGCGCCATGCCCGCATCTCATGTGGAGACAACAAAATACTCCACATCAAGCTATACGAATACTAAATATATATATATAATAAGGTATAAAGGGAATCTCCACTGGACAACTTCCGCATCGTGCCTATCACAGCCGTAAGCGTTTCTGATTAAAGAGAAAATTCATGAAAATCTGTCGTAATCTTGCTTTTTTTCTGAGATTACGACAGAATTCTCGATTTAAGCCCCTAAAACTCCTTAGGAAAATGTGATGATTTAACAGAAAAGTCCTTAGGAAAATGTGATAAATATACTTAAAAGTCCTTAGGAAAATGTGATTTTCCTTGCGTAATTCACTGTTTATTAGTTTCTTTGCCAAAACATAATTTTTAGCGTATGGAAAGACTACTTATATCCCAATTGTTAAAATGGAAAGACAGTCACGGAAGGAAGCCACTCATACTGGAAGGTGCAAGACAAGTTGGCAAGACTTGGCTACTGAAAGAATTCGACCTGTATGGTTGAAAATGTTTGAGAGAGAGGGAGATAAATAAAAAGAAAAAGGTGTATCCCTTTGCCCATTGTGTTGAGCAATAAGGATACACCTTAATTATATATTCTTATGAGAGTAAGAGATTACTCACCATATTTGTCATTCTGCTTGATATTAGGGTTTGCGTTGATTTCGCTCTGAGGAATAGCAGAGATTGCTTTGTAATAGTCACGGTTGAAAGACATTTCCTCTGAATTCAAAATCTGGTGCCAACCTTTGTCTGCTTCGCTGGTATAACGAACAATCTTTTCATTGCGACGGAGACAATCGAAGTAACGGTGGCCTTCACCAACCAATTCCTTACGACGCTCGATAGAGATTCGTTCTGCAGTGATGTTTTCTGCTGTTACAAGCTTAGATTCATCAGAGGTACGATTCTCAATAATTGCATTGAGATACTCAGCTGCCTTTGTCTTGTTACCAAGATTAAAAGCACACTCGGCAGCAGTTAAATATACCTCAGAAAGGCGCATCATAGGTACATTAGAGTAACGTGGATCACCATTTACTGCAGGAATTTTGTTCAACCAAACTTTGTTGTCGCCATAAACTTTCTTGTTTTTTGAATTCAGAGATGCCAAGAATACGTTATTACGAACATCCTTTGGATCTGAAGATAACATATCTACGAAACTCTTAGTAGCAACAACATCACTATATCCTACATGGTCATCACTCTGCTCGTTGTACAGATATCCAATACCATTTCGGTCAGTCCAGTCATTATTGTCATTAATCAGAATTTCAAAGATCATTTCATTTTCATGAACAGAACTTGTTTTATACCAAGCATTTACATACTGGTCCTTTGTCCACAACTGGTAAGGAGAGTTCTTGATGATATCTTCTGAAACATTCAGAGCCTTTTCCCATTCACCCATTGTCAGATAAACACGAGCAAGGAGTGTCTTAGCTGCCCAAACATTGATATAACCTTGGTCTTTATCCTCTGTTAATGCATTAGAATTGATGGCCTCAGTTAAATCTTTGAGAACTTGTTCGTAGTTCTCTTTGACCGTCAAACGTGGCAACTGGCAAGTTGCAATGTCTGCTGCTGAAACAACATTCTCTGTAAATGGAACACCCAATGACGCACCATTGTCCTCAGTATATGTCTTACCATAAATGCGTGCCATGTCAAAGAGGGCCATTGCACGAAGAACCAAAGCTTGGCTCTTGTAATTTGCTATAGTTGCTGCTGCTTCGTCCTTATCTTCTAGTTGACCATCTGCTGCAGCGATGATGCGATTAGCACGTCCCATAACAATATAAGGTGACTGCCAAATTGCATTGTCGGAGAATCCTGTACCCGTAGTGTATTGCATGAGATAGTAGAATGAAGCACGGTTACTGTTTGTACCAGCTATTTCATTACTCTGCATATCATCTGCATGAACATCGCCATACAGAAACATACGGGCTCCATAATAATCAATTAAAGTACTATTGCCCTTTAAACCAGCATACAAACCCGTAACAGCAGTTCCCATGTTGTCGCTATTTGTGATACCTTCCTTTTCCTCTACACCATCTGATGGTTCAAGGTCAAGCCAGTTGTTTACGCAGGAAGTCAGGACTGTTGCTGACAAAGTTGCGCAAAGTGTTGCTTTATATATAAATTTAAATACTTTCATTTGTCTAATCATTTTTGTTTAGAAACCGAGTTCGATACCGAATGTGAATGTTCTCAATGCAGGAGTCTCAAAAGTGCAAAGACCATCTACTGGAACCTCTGGGTCTACTGTGAGATCCTTTGATTTCCAGGTCAGCAAGTTAGATGCTGCAAAGTATGCACGTGCCTTGCTAAGACCCAATTGTGAGATGAAACTCTTAGGAGCATTGAAACCAATAGACAAACTCTTGATACGCAAGTAGTCTGTAGACATCATCCAACGTGAAGACATTGTTGTGGTTGCACCATACTGGAACTTAGGCAATTTTGCATTGTCGCCTGGCTTCTGCCACATATCCTCGATCTTATAGTAAGCAGGTACTGCACCAGAATAGAGGAATGAACCACCATTGGTATGCTGCCATGTTGCATAATCCATAGCGTCACCGCCTAAAGAGAATGTCAAGGTCATACCAAAGTCGATAAACTTATAGCGCAAAGTATTTGTCAAACCACCTTCAATAGCTGGATCATGCTTGCCAACGATAGTCTTGTTAGCTTCAGCATAGTTTGTTGTAGTCTCACCAGTACCGTCATTCTTATAGTACAATTCATTACCAGTTTCAGGGTCAACACCAGCATATTCGTATGTATAGTAAGAATAGTATGGCTCACCTTCCTTGTGGATTAATATACCACTGATGATTTGATTCTGACCACCATAAAGCTTAGACACCTTGTTGCTATTATGAGCAAGGTTCAGAGTTGTAGTCCAGGTGAAATCCTTTGTATTAAAGTTATTTGATGTGATAGTAACTTCATATCCGGTATTTTTCAACTCGCCAACATTCTGAGGAGAAGTGAGTGCATAACCTGGAGAAGAGAAATATCCTGGTACTGCAGATACTGGTAAATCGAAAATCAAATCACTTGTAGTACGAGTATAGTAATCAAATGTCAAAGACAGACGATTCCAGAAATTCAAGTCGATACCGATATTCAGAGCCTTGTTCTTTTCCCACTTCAGGTTCTCGTTTGCGATACCTGAGATGGCAGAACCATTGGCACCATTATAGAAGAAACCCCACTTATACCATGATTTGTAACCATAGTAAACAGATGGCTGAGTACCATTTACACCATAGGATACACGAATCTTACCATCAGTCAATACATCTTTGATAGGATCCATGAATTTCTCACTTGTGAATCTCCAAGAACCAGACAAAGACCAGAAGTCGCCCCATCTGTTTTCGCGAGCCAAGCGAGAACTACCATCACGACGATAGCTAACACCAAAGTAATACTTGTCAGCATAATTGTAATTAACACGGCCTAAGAATGATGTTAAGCGATAACCTTGCTTGTCTGTTTGGGTACTTGTGTTATTCGCATTTTCAAACTCATACTTATCGCCTGGATAAGAATCACCACTGAGATATGTCTGAGTATAGTGATAATCCTCTGTCTCAAAGCCAAGTAAAGCATCTACGTTATGCTCGCCAAACGACTTATTGTAAGAAGCCTGTGTCTGGGTATTCAATGTATTGAATTCATTGATAATACGCTGAGCAACACCACCTGGTGCACCATCATTAGAGAAACGGTCCCAAAGAACAGTCTCTGTTGAGTTGATGTAATCGTATGAAACCTTCTCGCTTATCTTCAAGTTGTCCCATACGTTGTATGTCAACTGCATACTGTTCAAAGCACGGTTGATGACGTTCTTGTCAGAACTATGCTCCTGCTCGTAAAGTGGGTTTACGCCAAACATACCGCACTGTGTCAAGTTTCCTTCAGAATCGTAAGGAACTGAAGATGGACTCTGGAAGAAAGCATAGTTTGCAATGGCACCAGAATATGAAGTTCCTTCATTTACCAAACTCTGGTTCATCTTAGAGAACTGAGAATTTACTCGTAAGTTGAATTTTCCAAAGTCGTGACTTACACTAGCATTACCTGTAAAACGCTCTAACCCTTGTTTATATAAGATACCTTCCTGTTTCATGTATGAAACAGAAGAATAGAACTTGGTCTTTTCGCTACCACCAGATACACTTACCTGATAGTTCGCATGATTACCTGTGCGGAACAACAAGTCTTTCCAGTCTGTATAGCCATTCTCTGGTACTGCTGCAAAATCTTCGATATTTTCTTTTGCAAAAGTTGTTGCTGCAGCATCATCATAACCAGCATTGTATAATGCATAATTCTTCAAACCAGTATAAAGCAGTTCACGACGATCAGCACCGCTCAACTGTGGGCGGTAGTCAATTGCCATGTTTGAGAAACCCCAATCGCTACGGAATTCTACGTTTGTTTTACCAGCCTTACCGCTCTTTGTTGTAATGACAACCACACCATTGGCAGCACGAGAACCATAAAGTGAAGCAGCTGCGGCATCCTTAATAACAGTAATAGACTCGATATCGTTACTGTTCAGAGTTGCCAAGAGACTTGTACCTGCATCGTTATAACCACTGCCTGGTTCTGAATTGAAAGCACTTGCATTACCTGCGTTCATTGGAGTACCATCAATTACATACAATGGCTCATTTCCTGCGTTGATTGAACCCATACCGCGTACACGGATGCTGCTAACAGCACCAGGCGCACTAGATGAGCCTGATACAGAAACACCAGGAACACCACCAGAAAGTTTATCGGTAAGAGATACAACAGGGATATCTTCCAAGCCCTGAGTATTCAATGTTGAAGCAGAACCTGTGAATGAAGACTTCTTAAAGTTACCATAACCTGTGACAACGACTTCGTCCAAAGTCTTATTGTCAGGATTCAAAACAATCTTCATGTTAGAACCTGCCTTAACAGTTTGGGAATTCATACCAATATATGAAATCTCCAGTTTTGCTCCTTCTGGAGCGGTTAATGAGAAGTTACCTTCAATGTCGGTAACCGCACCGGTCTTTGTGCCCACTACTTTGATAGATGCACCAATGATTGGTTCACCATCCTCTGCAGAGGTTACTTTACCGGAAACTTGAGTTTGCGCCAACGCCATTCCTAAACTAAGGAAGAGGCAGGCAATAAACGTCATGAGTCTTTTTTCCATAAATCTCTCTCGTTTAATTAATTAATAAATATATAATGTTTTATATTTCCTTCTCGTTTCTCCACCTCTTGCCCCGAGGTGGTGGGGGGATGCTCCGTGTTATACCTTATTATATATAGGAGCGTCTAAAACTTCGCTAATTTTTAAAAATATTTTTAATCGGCTGCAAAATTAAGCATTATTTTGGATTTCTCCAAACTTTTTTCAAGAAAAATTGCATTTTACCCTACATTTTGTGGAAAATATCCATTTTTTATGCGTTTTCGCTATTAAATGGTAAGAAAAAAGCGGCAGTTATGTTGCAAACTGCCGCTTGGGTATGATTTGTTTATTTGCCATCCTCGTTATTCTATAGAAATCGCATTTTCCTAAGAAGTTTTAGACCTAATTCCCACATTTTTCTAAGGAGTTTTCTGTGATTCCTCACATTTTTCGAAGGAGGTTTTGTAGTAACAAATGAAAGTGTTAAAAAACTAACTCATAGTTTTTCTATGAAGAAAACTATGTTTTCTGGAGGTCTACTCATAGATTTCCTACAATGAAATGATAGCCTCTTACGGGAAATTACGGGAAAAATATATATATGGGACAAATTCAATTTGTCCCATGTTTTATACTTCCGCCACAATTTCCCCTTATAAAGGAAAGAAATGAGGCAAAAGCTTCCTTTATAAAGGAAACTTTTTGCTGATTTTCTTCCTTTATAAAGGAAAAAGTTGTATCTTTGCACCCAGATTGATATAAATAAGGAAGATATGGACAAGAGAATTGCAAAATTGTTGATAGCAGAGAATCAAAGGATGATTCAGGATGTGGAAATGGTGAAAAGAAGTATCGCCTTTGAATCTCATTCTAATTACGTGCTGGTAGGACTGAGAAGAGCAGGTAAGTCTTATCTGCTATATCAGCGTGCACAAGAGTTAATCGCCTCAGGACATAAGCCAGAAGAGATTCTTTACTTCAATTTTGAGGACGACCGACTTGAAAAGCTCCAGCTTTCTGACCTTGACTTGATAAAACAAGCTTACGAAGAAATGTATGAGCACCAGCCTATCTTCATGCTTGATGAAATACAAATCATAGATGGATGGGAGAAGTTTGCTCGTAGATTGGCAGACCAGAAGTATCGTGTCTACATCACTGGTAGCAATGCCAAAATGCTGAGTAGCGAGATTTCTACCACGCTTGGTGGCAGATATATGGTGCAGCCCGTCTTTCCTTTTTCCTTTCAGGAATATTTGACAGCCAAGCATATCTCCCTGCCTCCACAATGGGAATATCTGCAAAACTCAGACATCAAGAGGGTTTTCCTGGAATATTTTCATATTGGCGGTTTGCCAGAATTAGCGATTATAGATAATCAGTTTAAGCGTGAATGGTTGGGGAATTTGTACAACAAAATCTATTTTGGAGATTTGATAACCAGATATTGTATACGAAATCCACTGGCCATGAAAACTTTGATAAGAAAGCTATCCGAGAGTGTTAAGCAGCCACAGTCATATAACAGGCTTGCCAATCTGGTTTCTTCTGTAGCAGGAAAAGTGAAACAAGAGACTATTGTCGATTATCTGGGATATATCAAGGACACTTGTTTGATTTTCTCCTTGGAGAACATTACAGCAAAACTGCAAGACAGAATGTCGAACAAGAAATATTACTTTGTAGATAATGGTTTCTTGAGTCTCTTTCTCTTTGATCCAGAAACATCTCTCTTGGAGAATTTGGTAGCCATCCATCTGCACGAGAAATACGGAGAGGATCTTTTCTATTATTATGGCAATGTAGAAGTAGATTTCTGTCTATTTGAACATCAATATGCTTTCCAGGTATCATATAGTATAAAGGATGCTGCTACCCGAGAGCGAGAATTGGGGGCATTAAAAGCTTACCATAAGAGATATCCGAATAGTAAGCTCTTCGTTATCACAATGGATGAGGAAGAGACTATCATATACGAAGCCGTGGTAATAGAGGTACTGCCAGTATGGAAGTGGTTGCTGATGGAGAAGTAGGATTTTGTTCCTCGCTAGGGCACTTTGGGCCTTAGCGAGAAACTTTTTATACTAACATATTGACAATCTGACAGTTTTTCATTTTTTATTGATGCATATATCACATTTTTCGGGGGAATATTGCTCTTTCCATACACATTTTTCGGGGGAATAGCTTGTTTTTAAATATTTTTATCCATTTCTATAGCCCCAGTTCCGTTATCATCCCCAGATTAGCCTCGGCTAGGTCGGGATCGGCAAGGCTCTTTATATATAATAAGGTGGTGGAAGCCTTGGTATGCCCCAGAGCCTTGCCAATGAGCGAGATGTCGAGGTGGTGCTGATAGGCGATGCTTGCCCAGGAGTGGCGCACCACATAGGAGGAGAGATGGCAGGGATTGGGGAGAAGCTGCTCCAACCGTTGCAAGGAATAGTTGTATTGGCGCAGGCGGCAGCTGTATAGATGATGCTGCCGCCGGGGAGTATCAGCCGTAAGAATCGGAAACACATAGTCTGAATCATTCTCTTGGTATCGCTCGATGATACGGAGCATGCAGGGCAAGAGAGCCACCTGGATGCGCTGTCCCGTCTTATGGCGAGCATAATGGATATAACCATCCTTGAGCTGACCCTTCTTAAGATAAGCTATGTCCACAAAGGGCATGCCCATGGCATAGAAGCTGAAGAGGAAGATGTCTCGCGCCAAGGCTAACTGGGAGCCGTGGGGCAACTCCAGGGCATGGAGCTGCTGGATGTCATCGGGCGAGAGACTGCGCTTTCGGGTCTTTGCTCGCCCTGTAAATACCTGGGCAAAAGGATCATAGTCTGTCTCCATCGCCCGATGATACATCACTCGGAGAGCCCTCATATATGCCGAGATGGTGTTCAGGCAGATGTCTCGTTCAGAGAGCCATCGCTGATAGGCAGTCACTTTATCGACAGTCATCTCGGAGAAAACCCAGTCCTCTCTGCCCAGATATCGAGTCCAGGAGCGGGCAGCCGTCAGGTAATTGCTCGCTGTCTTGTATCTCCCCATCTCTCTTACTCGTTCCACCTCCAGTTTCACCCATTCCCATCCCTTCATCTCATCCGTGTGCAGGGTCTGCTTCTTCTGTTCTTTGCCCCAACTAATTTCTAACTTAAAGTATGCCATAATTGTTTTTTATTAAGAATTAAACCTAAAAATTATACCCAAAGGTATAATACCCTGGGGGATAATTTGTAAACATGAAGCATTTTTCTTAGGAATTTCTTGGTATTTCTCCACCTCGGGGCAAGAGGTGGAGAAACGAGAAGGAAATATAAAACATTATATATTTATTAATTAATTAAACGAGAGAGATTTATGGAAAAAAGACTCATGACAGTAGTTGCAGCCATAGCCGTTAGTACGAGCATGGCATTTGCACAAACTTCCATCTCGGGTACCGTTATCTCAAACGATGACGAAGAACCAATTATCGGTGCTTCTATCCGAATTGATGGTACAAAGACTGGTACTGTTACCGACATTAACGGTAACTTCTCCTTGATTGTTCCTAACAAGAACAGCAGTTTGGTTATTAGCTATATTGGCATGAAGACCATTACTGTAAAGGCAGTAAATGGTATGAAAGTTGTTTTGCTTTCAGATTCAAAAAATCTTGATGATGTAGTTGTTACCGCACAGGGATTGAAGCGTCAGAAACGTTCTTTGGGTTACGCCACTCAGGAAATTAAATCTTCTGATTTAACTTCTGTTGGTCAGCAAGGACTCAACAACGCCTTGGCTGGTAAAGTTGCTGGTGCCCGTTTCGTTGGTGGCTCTGGTGCAAAATTCGACGAAGGAAAAATTGTGCTCCGTGGTACAACCTCTCTGTCATCAGACAATGGAACATCTGCTGGAGCTGCAGCAGGTTCAAGTCCTATTTATGTAGTAGATGGCGTTATCACAGAGGCTGCCGCTGTCAACATGAATGATGTTGCCAGTGTCAATGTGCTGAAAGGTCCTGCTGCTACTGCGTTGTATGGTGTACGTGGTGGCAATGGTGCTGTTATCATTACAACCAATAACGCTAAGGAAGGTGAGGCTCATCAGCAAATTAATATCAGTAATACTCTGACTTGGACTACAGCTTACAACCACGCAAAATTGCAGAAAGAATATGGTGGTGGTGCATATGGAGCTGATGGTGAATTGGATGTCTATCATTGGAAAGAAGGTGATCCGGAATCCTACAAACAACTTGATGGTAAGAAGTATTACGACTACGCAGATGACTGCTCTTGGGGACCTCGTTTTGATTCTAATATCAAGTATCTGCCTGCTATTGCATGGGATGAAACAAGTCCATATTTTGGTCAGGAAGATACTTGGACAAGTCATCTTGATATGAATGATTTGTTCCAGACTGGTGTTGCAGACAACACCAATGTATCTTTTGAACGTTCTGGTAAAGACTTCTCTTCACGCATTTCGTTGTCTAACATGAACATAAAAGGCGTAAATCCTAACAGTGGTGCTATTCGTAGATATGCCAATATCAAGACTGCTTTCACACCATTGAAGAACTTACGTGTTTCTTTCGATTATAAATATACTTATAAGAAGAATCATAATGCTGCAACTGAAGGTTATGGTACCGAAAGTAACAACCCATACTCAGACCTTCTTCAGTGGGGACAAACCAATGTAAACTTGAAGCAGTATAAGAATTATACTCGTCCAGACGGCACTTTCCGTACTTGGAATATAAAAGATTATAATGATTTTACTCCAGCATTCCACGATAGTCCGTATGCAGTGTACAATGAAATAAACAACACGAACACAAGGGAATTCCATGTACTTGCTGGTGATATCGAGTATTCTTTGCCATACAACATCAAAGTAGGTTTCAAGACGACAGCCAACCTTTATAATTTCTATCAGCTCTATAATCGTGCTGGTTTGACAGGACAAACTGATATTCATAAGCAGTGGCAGCGCAAGTCATACGATGTTTATAATCAGGGGCGCATCACTTGGGATGACAAGTTTATCAATGATCGTTTGTCTGCTCAGGCTGCCATCTTCATCGAAAACCGCAACTACCACTATGAGGGTATGGATGTATTCACTCGCGACGGCTTGTTGTTACCAGGTTTATTCCGTACAACTAATTCATATGGTCTGTCTGGTGGTGATGATGCTTCTACTGATGCAACAACCAATGAAGTTGGCGATTATGACAAGGCTTATACAAGACGAGAAAAGGCACAGAGCCTCTTCGGTACTGTAACTTTGGGTTGGGATGACACTTACTTTGTAGATGCATCTCTTCGTAACGATTGGAACTCAACACTTCCTACAGATAACAATAGCTATCTTTATGGCGGTCTTTCTGTTGCAGCTGTAGCCAGCAACTGGTTTAAGCAGGCAAAATGGCTTGACTACTGGAAACTTCGTGCATCATTTGCTCAAGTAGGTTCTGCTTTGACACCATATCGTTTGTCTACAGTTTACAACTTTGGATATCGTTATGGTTCTACAGCTTCAATGTATGGTAATCCACAGTTGATTGATAAAAATATCAAGCCAACCATCACAACATCTTATGAGATTGGTACGGAATTCAGCGTCTTGGGTAACCGCTTGTGGGGTGATATCAACTACTATAGCCGTGACACCAAAAACCAGATTATCAGTACTACAGTAGGTCCTGCTTCTGGTTATTCTTCTCGATTGATGAATGCAGGTTTGATTCGCAACCGTGGTTATGAAATATCTCTGGGTGGTAAGCCTATCAAGACTAAAAATTATGAATGGACTATCGAGGCCAACATTGCTCATAATGAGAACAAATTGGTAGAATTGGCTCCTGGTATGACAAGATACACTCTCGATGGTATGTCTTTCTACTCTTATCTGTATAGCTATGCAGAGGTTGGCAAACCAATGGGTGCCCTCTATGTAACACGTAGCTGGCAGACCAATGAGAATGGCGATATTATCTTGAAGAAGAATAAAGCAGGCAACTTGATGCCTCAGATAGATAAAACTACAGAGAAGTATATTGGCAATATGCAGCCTAAGCTTACTGGTGGTTTCTCTACTGCCGTACGTGTATATGACTTTACATTGCGTGCATCTTGCGATTTCCGTGTAGGTGGTAAGTTCGCTTCTGTCACCAACATGTGGTTGGAAGGTTCTGGACTCGGTTCTGCAACAGCTGGTACCAACGACCGTGGTGGTGAGATTCGTGGTGACATCTCCGAGAATGGTGGTGTAAGAGTAGATGGTGTTGTTGCCAATGAAGATGGTACATATAGCCCTGCAACCACATACGTAGAAGCCAACACTTACTTCAACGGATTGAAGTCAACTCTTTGGGAGCCATACGTATATGATGGTAGTTATATTAAAATGCGTGAATTGTCTTTGACATATAATATGCCTAAGACTCTTTTGAACCAATTACATATCGGTTTGCAATCTGCAAGTATCGCATTTGTTGCTACAGATCCATTCTTGCTTTATAGCAAAGTGAAGAACGTAGATCCATCTGAAACAGATGGTACTTTGTTTGAACAAGGTCAGGCTGTTTCTACTCGTTCATGGGGCTTCACTGTAAACTTAACTTTCTAATCGTATAAAGGATAAATATATGAAATCAATTATATTAAAGACTGCTCTTGCTTTTGTTGCTGGAGCTTCATTAGTAAGTTGTGGCGACTTTGGGGATATCAATGATAATCCAAATAAGCCAACATCTGCATATACAAGTTATTTATTTTCTAATGTAACCCGTCATACTCCATATATTTGGAATGACGAGCGCTATTCTAGTAATAGAAGTGATACCTATTACAACCCAGTATATCTGATTTATCCACAATATATTGCAGAGCGTCAGAATGTTCAGTATGGTACAATGAACCTCTTTACAGGTAGTACAATGGACACGTACCGTTACGTACTGAAAAATTTAAAGAACATCATTGATATGAACACCAATGATGCCACAAAGAATGAAGTTTGCGTATCTTCTTTTGGTAGCAATGCCAATCAGATTGGAGTAGCTCGTACCTTGATGGGGTATTTCTATCTCCACATGACAGATATATTTGGTATGATTCCATATTCAGAGGCATTGCAAGGTGAGGCTAACTTGACACCTAAGTTGGATACACAAGAGGAAATCTACAAAGGCGTAATTGCAGATATGAAAGAAGCATACGACCAGATGGATGCCTCAAGTAATCTGAACGCTACATACGATAAGATTTATGGTGGAAATATTGCAAAGTGGAAGAAAATGAACGCTACAGTTCGTATGCTTGCAGCCATCAAGTTGTCGGATGTTGATCCTACAAATGGTAAGCAATGGTTTGTTGAGGCTTATAATGATGGTGCCATCGAAGATAACGCGGACAATTTTGTATATAAGTATTATGCCAATACCGACAATGAGAATCCATTATATACAAACATTGTCACAGGTGCTCGTAAAGACTTTGCTCCAAATAAGGCTTTTGTTGATTCTTTGAATGTTGTAAATGACCCACGTCGTGCGGTATATTTCACAAAAAATGCCAAGGGTGAATACAAAGGAATTCCTTTAGGAATCAAACAGGCAGATGTCTCTAATTACAACAAGGACAATTCAGACTTTGCTCCTGCCATGCAGACACAGGATGCGCCATTGACTATGTATTCTGCAGCGCGAGTTCTTTTAGTAGAGGCAGAAGCTGCAGTAAGAGGTTGGATTAGTGCTGATGCAAAGAATTTATATGAAAAGGCTGTTGCTGCTTCATTTACAGCCAAAGGTCTTACTTACACTGATGATGTTCTTCAGAACTACTTGGCACAAGATGGTGTTAAATTCCAGGGTACAGACGAAAACAAAATTATGCTGATTGCTAAACAGCGTTGGATCAACGGCTATTTCGAAGATGGTGTAGAGGCTTGGTCTGATTGGCGTCGTCTTGACTTCCCTGTTATTGTAACCGGTTCTTATTCCAAAGACCTTAACATCAATCATGTTCCTTATCGTATGCCTTATGGTTCTTCGGACCGTAGTGCAACTCCTGCACAGTACGAAGCTGCTGATAAGATTCAAGGTGCAGACAGCCCAGATACCAGAGTATGGTGGGATGTCAAAGACAATAGAGAAAAGTAATTTTATCCAAAGGAAAAGATTTTAAATCACATATATTAATTAAGGTGTATCCTTATTGCTCAATACAATGAGCAAAGGGATACACCTTTTTCTTTTTATCTCTCTCAAACATTTTCCCAAGAAGAAACGATGGCAATAGTATTTATACCTATCGGATTTTGATGGAATGTTTGAGAAACAAAGATCCTCAATACATGACAACATTTCTTATCCCGAACTGAGGTAAATACTGGCTCAGGGGAGATTGTCTTATCCACGGACAATCTCCCCTGAGCCTTTTTCTTTCCATTCCTGATAATCGCTTTTTGATTTATATACTTTCGTTCATGCAACTATCCTGTAGAACAATCGTAATACAAAATCAGCCGCAAGAATTTTTCTCACGGCTGACTTTATGTACCACCTTCTTTTGCAGAGATATGGTTATAATGGAAAGATAATATATGTGGTATTTATAATTAGTTCATTCCTGCTGAATGGCACTTTTCCATATTTTAAGCATTAATAATTTAAACTATTTTTGTCTAACAAGAAGTCTTTCAGCCCAATTGTAAGGATGCCATCTTCATTTCTCTTGGGCTTGATATCATCTTTCACAATGATTATTTTCTTGAAAGAGTCCTTAATTCTCAATAGTGATGCAGATTCCTGCGCCTCTTTTTCTAATGTTGGCATGGCGAAAGCTGACTGGATGTAATATCGCTGACTTCCTTGATTCACCACAAAATCCACCTCCAACTGCTTCCTGATCAACTTGCCACTTTTGTCTGGCTCTCTGACTTCCACCATACCCACATCTACATGATATCCTCTCGTACGCAATTCATTGTATATGATATTCTCCATGATATGTGTCTCTTCTTGCTGGCGAAAGCCTAAGAGAGCGTTTCTGATTCCAAGATCCGAAAAGTAATATTTTGCCAAGGTGTTGATATACTTCTTCCCCTTGATATTATATCTGATGGACTTTTCCACAAGAAACGCATCTTCTAAAAAGCCTAGATACCTGTTTATCGTCTGATGATGAATGACCACATTCTTGACACTCTTGAATGTATTGGCAAGCTTCGTTGGATTGCATGGAGCACCAATGGAAGAGGCGATAATTCGCAGCAATTCATCAAACTCTCCCATGTTTTTTACCTTATGTCGTTCCAACACATCTACGAGATACACACTCTTATACAAGTTATTCAGATAATCTTCTTTTTTCTTATCTGTATCAAGCGTCAAAATAAGAGGAAGCCCTCCGTATGTATAATAATCTTTCCATGCATTGTCTGTTGTCCCTTTATATCCTTCACAGTATTCAGAGAATGACAATGGAAATAAATGTATCTCATCACCTCTACCACGGAACTCTGTCACTACATCCGTCGATAGAAAATGCGAGTTGCTGCCTGTAACATATACATCTGCATTTGATATATGCAGCAAGCTATTCAATACATCCGTAAACTCATCTACCATCTGTACCTCATCAAGCATGATGTAGTAGAGATTTTTGTCTGTTATCTGCTCCTTGATGTATTTCAACAGATTATCTGGATCACGCAGTTCCTTATTGGTACGATCATCGAGGGCAACCTCTATGATATGGTCATCTGAAATCCCTTGCGAATTTAGATACTCATGAAATAACTTGAACAGAAGATATGACTTTCCACATCTTCTGATACCTGTAATAATCTTAATCAAGCCATTCCTTTGGCTTGCGATTAGTTGGTCTAAATATTGTTGTCTTTTAATATCCATAATTATACTATAATATCAAAAAGTGGCAACATTACCACTTTTCGTCACTGCAAAGATACAAAAAATATCTAAGAATGCGCAACTTTATTATCAAAAAGTGGTAAACTTACCGTTTTTCGTCACTGAAAAGACTCAAACGAAGGCTTTCACCATGATTTACAAGCAAAAAGTGGTAGTTTTACCACTTTTCGTCACTTTCCCATTTTCTCGTTCCCCCAAAATGACATAAATGGGCTCAGGAGAGATTGTCTATACACGGACAATCTCCCCTGAACCGAAATACTACAAATGAATTGTGACTTTGTAATCACTGCATGTAGATCGAAAGGCCAAACAATAGATGTCGTCGAAAAATTTCTTTTTATCTTTCTCAAACATTTTCGACCTGTATGGTTGAAATAGTTTTATATCTCCTCGCAAGCCACCATTTCCGCTCCGCGGTAGATAACCACCAGCTTGTGGAGCTTTGTAGTCTTTACTGCCTCTCTGACCATATCACTGTCCGCATAGCGAGAGATTTGAGCTGTAGCCTCCTCGAAGAGCTTTTTAACTTGCTCATCTGTGGTTTGGCTCTTGCAATATTTCAACTCGATGATATATGAATCTACCATGTCCTTGTAGATGTCACAGAGCGGAGAGAGGAAGATGTCGGCATAGCCGCCGTCATTGTCCAGCTCGGAGATAGGGCGATAGAACTTGTTCTGGCTTGTCATCGCCAAGGTGAAGCCATGCACGAAAGCCTCTCCCTTCTGCTTGTCTCGCTGGGAGGAGTACTTCTTCAGGCAGTCGGCGATATACTCAAAGTATGGCTTAAATTGCCCATCGTATGCCAGTTTGCTCTCCAGTTTACCCTTGCTATATCTATCATATACCAAGTCGTTCTCCTTGTAGGTGTCGAGCAGGTAGGTGTACATCTGGTCACGCACCACCTCATTCGGGATGATGAACTTGGTCTCACCCTTGTATGTTCCGTCTATCGTCACCATGCCGAAATAGAACAGCAGGCTGAGGAAGTTGTCTGGGTCGTTGATTCGCTCGGCAGGGAAGTTCTCGTTGAGCGTGCCTATCACGAATCCCTGGGTTACCAACTGCTGGATGATGCTGGCATCGTGGGCGAACTCCTTGTCGTGGCGGATGAGCATTCGCAACTTGTCATAGTCGATACGGATGTTGGGCTCCACCATTTTCTTAGTGATTTGGTATTCGTAGTCAATATAGTTGTCTACGAAGTAGAGCACCATCATCGAGTTGTACATGGTGGTCTCACCATATCTCTCCTCTGCAAAGCAATAGTTGTCGTACCAAGGCTTCATCACCTTGATCAGCTCATCGGTAGTGTGATTGAATGGCAGGACGCTGCCGTAATAATCCAGCATCTCTCTCACTTCTTCCTCGGTAAATCCCGCCATCTCATTGAAGTCAGATGAGAGCGAGTAGTTGGTTCCGATATTGAATCCGCTGGTCAGGTCATCCATGGTCACAGGGCTTACTCCCGTGACAAACACTCTGCCCAGGCTATTGCCAGCCGTACCCTTGATGGTGTTGAAGAACTGGCGCAAGTATCCCTCACCGTGGGTCTGGTTGCGATACCTCACAAGGTGCTCCTCATGGGCGAGAATCATGTTGGTGAAGTAGTCGTACTCATCGATGAAGAGATAAATCTTCTTTCCCACCTCCTGGCACTTCTGGCAAAGAAACCTCAACTTGGATACCGCATCAGGTTCCTGTTCCAATCCTTCCTTGGTATCAGTAGGAAGAATATGTGCATAGATGTCACAAAAGAAATTGAATACAAGGCGACAATGGTTGTCCAGTCCATCCTTATAATCATCCAATCCTGCTGCCACCTCGGCAAAATTGAGGCGGATGATGAGATATGTATTATGCTCTGGTGTCGGATTTTGTCCGATGTATAGCTTGCCAAAGATTTCATCAAACTTGTCTTTCTTGTTGATGTCATAGTAATTCTCAAGCATGGAGAGGGTAAGTGTCTTGCCGAAACGGCGAGGGCGAATGAAGAAGAAATACATATTGGATTCTTCTATTTGCTCGATGAAAGGAGTCTTGTCCACATAGTAACAATCCTCTTTTATGACATCCTCAAAATTCTGCATGCCGTATGGTATGCGCTTGCGATAAATGCGCTTTGGTCTTACTATCATAACTCAGTTTGATTATTCGTTTTTGAATCTGATGGCAAAGATAATACTTTATCTCCTAATCTCCAAAACTTTTCCCGAAAAACTTCTACCATACAGCTAGAATATTTTCCCAAGAAAAAACGATGGCAATAGTATTTATACAAATCGGTTTTTGATGGAATGTTTGAGAAACAAAGAGCTTCTACGCATATGAATATGTTTTCTCAAATCTATTGCCACATTTGCCACGCTTATTATAAGTAGCTGATAATAAGAGAATAATGGGTGACGATAAGGGGCTTTTTTATTATCACCTTATTGCCACCTATTGCCACACTCAGCTTAAAAACAGCGATTTTCGGACGTTTTAGAGGTATTTTTGGAGCTCAAAGGTTGAAAACATTGAGCAAAAACGCTTATTTTCTATTCAATTTTTAGTGTTTTTCTATGCTTTTTATCGAAAAGCCTCCCACGATGCAGCAAAAATTACGTCCCGACGTAGCATTTCCTACGTCCCGATGTAGCAACAGACGCGTCCCGACGTAGCTACAGATACGTCCCGACGTAATTTTTCGAAAAGATCTTTGGTATATTCCATTTTAATTCTTATCTTTGCAGCGCAGTCCCGGTAAGGCCCTCTCCCAGATTATTCGATGCTGGTGATGACCCCGGGTTTTTTGTTTTTCTTTTTATTTCCCTCATTCTCAAACATTTTTCAATAATTCTTTGCTTCTTTCAGAAGAAAAGCGTATCTTTGCAGAAGATTAGTGGCGCTCGGCAATCTGAAAGTAAACTTTCATTGCACTCGCTGGCATAATCTTTGCAGAAGATTAGCGGCGCTCGGCAATCTGTAAGCAAGCTTACATTGCGCTCGTTTGCATAATCTTTGCAGAAGAAATGTTCAACTTTTAAAACAAGGAGGTAGAATATGGATTTATTTGATAGCAAAAGACAAGAAAGATTAGAGGCTGCAAGAAAGGCTTCTACTGCCAGTAAAGAAGCAGCACGTGCCTTTTTAATTAGGGCAGGAATTCTTTTACCTAATGGAGAAGTTGCACCACATTTGAGATAAAGGTATGCAAAAGCAAAACGTTTAAGGTCGCAAATCGAGACCTTAAACGAAAAACATGGTCAACAAGGCGGCTGAGCAAGCATAACAATGCGGCTGAACAAGCATAACGAGACGGCTCATCTGGCGCAAGGATACGACTGCGCTGGGGCAAAGATATAGATTAGGAGGTTCAAGCTGTCAGTATCTGAGGTTCAAGGAGACTGTATCTGAGGTTCAAGCAGTCTGCTTCTTGATGATTCCCACTAGGCTCGACAGCTCTGCTGAGCCTAGTCAGCAGCTCTGCCGACTGCAGTCAGCAGGTCTGCCGAGCCTAGTGGCAACACCCCATTATCATACAACTACACACTCTTTAGTCGTACGACTGTATACCCTTTAGTTGTACAACCATAAACCTACTGTTGTACAAGTATAAACTCATTGACAGTACAATAGTAGTTTACAACTCAAACATTTTCCCAAAAATCCTTGCTTCTTTCAAAAGAAAAGCGTAACTTTGCAACCGAATATTAATTTTAGGAGGAAATCTATATGGAAGAGCTAAAAGATAAATACATTCGATTCGATTGGGCAATCAAACGATTGCTTCGTCAGAAGGCTAACTTTGGAGTACTTGAAGGATTCCTTACAGTGTTTATCGGTGAGCCTATCAAGATTATCGACATATTGGAAAGCGAGGGTAATCAACAGGAAGCCGACGACAAGTTTAACAGAGTTGACATCAAGGCAAAAAATAGCAAAGGGGACATCATCATCGTGGAGATACAGAACACAAGTGAGCTGTATTATCTGGAGCGCGTGCTCTATGGGGTGGCAAAGGCTATTACCGAGCATATCAATCTCGGCAACACCTACAAAGAAGTAAAAAAGGTATATTCCATTAGTATACTTTATTTTGACCTTGGCAAAGGGTCGGACTATATTTATGTAGGACAAAACAATTTTATCGGCCTGCATACGCAAGACCAACTCATCATCAGTACCAAGGAGAAAGATACAATCGTGAGAAAGTCGCCTGCCGAAATATTCCCAACCTATATGCTGGTGCGCGTCAATGAATTCAACAAGGTTGCCAAGTCTCCATTGGAGGAATGGGTTGATTACCTCAAAAACGGAGTCATCAATCCTGACACGAAAGCACCAGGATTGCAAGAAGCTCGCGAAAAGCTGAAATACTACTCTATGTCGAATGCCGAACGACACGCCTACGATGAACATGTCAATGCCATCATGATTCAAAATGACGTTCTTGGAAACGCTAGATTAGAAGGGCATGCGGAAGGTAGAGCGGAAGGTAGAGCGGAAGGTAGAGCGGAAGGTAAAACTGAAGAAAAAAATGCCATCGCCCTAAAAATGCGTCAAGCAGGTCTGCCTATAGAGCAAATCATGCAATTCACAGGGCTATCGGAAGAAAATATCAAATCATTATAAACAGAATTGGTCGGTGCCTCTAATGGCATCGACCCTTTTTATGAGATAATGCGTAACGAGACGCCTCATCTGGCGCAAGGATTATATTTTTTTAATACAACAAGGTGAAAAGATTTATAATGATACTATGCTTCATCTGCACATACACACTACAGATGGCGGCACAAACATGGATTGGAACTTGGGCTACGGCACCGCAGACTGTGGTGAAAGCGTTTATGCCCTATAATAACAACATGACAAACCGTTCGGTTCGCCAGATAGTAAAAGTAAGCGTGGGAGGCGACGTGATAAGACTGAAGCTGAGCAATATCTACTCGATGCAACCCGTAGTGATACGCTCCATCTATATCGCCCACGCCAAAGACTCCTTCAAGATTGATGCCAAATCGGCTCAATACTTCAAGTTCGGCAACAGCTACAAGGCTACCATCCCTGCCGGCAAACAGATAGTGAGCGATGCGCTGAAGTTCAATCTCAAGAACCTGGAGCGCGTTGCCATCACCATCAACTACACCTCGGCTCCCGATGTGCCTACCGTCCACATGGGCTCACGTACCACCTCTTATATCATGAAGGGAGTAACCAATGCCCACTCCAACTTCGAAAAGGCTTTCCGCGAGAACCACTGGTACAACATCAGCGGCATCGATGTGTATACGATGAGCACCAACATGAGTGCCATCGCCATCATGGGCAACTCCATCACCGACGGCAAATGTTCTACGGATAATGCCCAGAACCGGTGGCCGGATGTTATGTCGGAGATGCTGCAGCTGAAACATAAGATAACCAACCAGGGTGTACTGAACCTGGGCATCGGCAACAACCGCGTAACCGTGCCGGGCGGTTTCGGGGCACTCGCCAAGGAACGCTTCGACCGAGACATTCTGATGCAAAGCGGCGTAAAGAAGGTAATTATCTTTGAAGGCATCAACGACATAGGTGCTGCCAAGAGCGGCAACAGCGAGACGGTAGCCCGCCAGATTATAGAGAGCATACAGGGAATGATGAGGAAGGCGAAGGCACGGAAGATGAAAGTTTATCTGGGCACCATCACGCCTTTCAAGGGTGCCGGCTACTACAGCCACTTCCACGAAGCAGCCCGACTCTATGTAAACGACTGGATTCGAAGTCAGGCAAAGAAAGCAGATGGCATTCTAGACTTCGCCAAGCTGCTTCAAGACCCGAATGATGACAGAAGGATGAAGCGGGAATATGCCAGCAACGACTGGCTCCACCCGAACCCTACAGGCTACAAGGCGATGGGAATCTATGCCGCTGATATCATCAAATAAGAAAAAAGCCGCCCTATTACAGGCGGCTTTTACTATATATAATAAGATGTTTTACTTCAAGACAATCTTGCAATCATCCAGGCTCTCTACGGTAGCGAGCGCCTCATAACGGATTCCCTCCTTGCGCAGGAAGTCACCACCATGCTGGAAAGCCTTCTCGATGATGAAACCCATCGCCTCAATCTTGGCACCAGCCTTCTCGCAAAGGTCCATCACGCCCTTAGACGCATTACCATTGGCAAGGAAGTCATCGATAAAGATAACATGGTCCTCAGGAGTAAGATAACTGTTGCTCACACAAACCGTATAATCGCGGTCCTTTGTAAAAGAGTGAACCACAGAGGTAATCATACCCTCCATCGTCTTAGGCTGCTTTTTCTTCACGAACACAACAGGAAGATTGGTCAGATAACCTACCATGATGGCAGGCGCGATGCCCGAAGCCTCGATAGTAATAATCTTGTTGTACTTGATGTCCTTGAAAAGGCGCACGAATTCCTTAGCTAAGTCCATCATCAGAATAGGGTCCATCTGATGGTTTACAAAGCTGTCTACTTTTAAGATTCCACCAGGAAAGCATCTGCCCTCCTGCATAATTCTTTCTTTCAGTAAATCCATTATGACTTGAACTTTAATATGGTTATTGGGTGCAAAATTACTACTTTTTTCGCAAACAAGGAAGTTTATCGCCCAATAATTTTGTTTTGTCTGCAATTTAGCGTAATTTTGCAGCAGAAATGAATAAGATGTTCAGGGAGCATGATATGATGCCCCCTATAAAACTATAAGAATATGAATCCATATATCAAACAATTCCCCGACCTCATGTCGGGCAAGAAAATCATGTATGTTCACGGTTTCCTCTCTTCTGCACAGAGCGGCACCGTAAAGATGTTGCAGGAACTGATGCCGAATGCCACCCTCGTGGCTGAAGACATCCCGGTACATCCGGAAGAGGGCATAGAGATGCTGCAGAAGATGGCGGAGACTGAGAAGCCTGACCTCATCATCGGTACCTCGATGGGAGGCATGTATACCGAACTGCTGAAAGGATTCGACCGCATCCTCGTAAACCCAGCCTTCAAGATGGGCGATACGATGAGCAGCATGACCGGCAAGCAGGAATTCCAGAACCCGAGAAAGGACGGAGTGAACGAACTGATGGTTAACAAAGGCCTCATCAAGGAATACCGTGACTTTACCGAGCGTTGCTTCCAGGACATTACTCCCGAGGAGCAGCAACGTGTTTACGGTCTCTTCGGCGATGCTGATCCGCTGGTTCATACCTTCGACCTCTTCCATGAGCACTATCCACTCGCCATCCCATTCCATGGCGAGCACCGACTTATCGACAAGGTAGCATTCCACTATCTCTGTCCGGTTATCCGATGGATAGACGACAAGCAGAACGGCAAGGAGCGCCCTATCGTATACATCGACTTCGATGCCCTGCACGACAGTTACATGAAGGCAACCAGCTCGATGCACAAGGCTTACGAGATGCTGATAGAGCATTACAACGTATATATCGTAGCCCCAGCGCCAACCAACGACCATGAATACATGGCGAAGGTACAGACCTGGGTGGAGGAATATCTCTCTACCCCAGCCTACAACCACATCATCTTCTGCAACCAGAAGAACCTGCTCTACGGCGATTACTTCATCGACCCTAGCCCATGCGATGGTTTCATGGGTACGACGATAGAATACGGCAGCGATGAATTCAAGACCTTCGAAGAAATCATCACCTTCTTCGAAAGACTGGGAGGACAGTAATTTAGTTAATAGTTTATAGTTAACAGTTTATAGCAAAAAAGGTGCAACTCACTTTCTTACTTGTGAGTTGCACCTTTTTATCTATAAATATCTTTGATTCTTATGCCTTATCCAGATTCTTCGGCAACACGAGGTTCAGGATAACGGCAAGCAGGAAGACTACTGCCACACAGTTATCAGCAAAAACGGTGCGCACAATCTCTGGGAAGATGTTGAACATACCTGTTGCAGATGTGAATCCGAGACCTACACTGAGCGAGAGGCTCACGATGACCATGTTGCGCTGAGAGAAGCCGGTACGCGCCATCATGCCGAAACCGGCAAAGAGGATGCTACCGAACATCATGATGGTACAGCCGCCCAATACAGCCTGAGGAATCGTAGTCAATACATAACCGATAGCTGGGAAGATACCACCGATAATCATGATGATGGCACCCATGGCAATAGTAAAGCGGTTCACTACTCCCGACATCGCTGCCAAACCTACGTTCTGACTGAAAGAAGTGATAGGAGTACAACCGAAAAGACCGGAAACCGAACTGACGAAACCATCGCAGCAGACTGCCGCACCCATCTCCTTGGTCTTAGGATCACGCTTCAATGCACTGTTGCAGAGCGCAGAAGTATCACCAATCGTCTCTGTGGCAGAAACCAGATATACAGCTACAACTGAGAGAATAGCACCAATATTAAACTCAGGTGTAAATGGAAGAAGCTTTGGCAAAGCTACGATAGAGAGACCAGAAAGTCCGCTGAAATCTATCATTCCCATAAACAGAGCCAGGATGTAACCTACCAGCAGTCCTACCAATACAGAGAGAGAACGCAAGAAACCCTTGGCGAAAATCTGACAAAGCAGACAAGCCAGCAAAGTGACAGAACCCACAACCCAGTTGTTCATGCTACCGAAATCAGCAGCACCCTGACCACCCGCAAAAGAGTTGGCACCAACAGGAAGGAGCGAGAAACCGATGGCTGTTACCACGGTAGCGGCTACTACAGGCGGAATGAGCTTGATCCAATACTTGGCGAAAAGTCCGAGTGTTCCTTCTACCAGACCACCAATGATGACAGCGCCTATCAAAGTACCCATACCATGAGCACCGGCAATGGCGATGGCGAGCGAAAGGAAGGTGAAGGAGATACCCATCACGATAGGAAGGCGAGAACCGATACGCCATACCGGATAAAGCTGCACCAAGGTACCGATACCGGCGATGACCATACAGTTCTGGATAAGCACGGCGCTCATCGAACTGTCCAAACCTATCGCACCAGCGAGAATCATGATTGGCGCAATATTGCTGACGAACATCGCCAACACATGCTGAAGACCAAATGGGAGTGCTTTACCAACGGGCACTCTGCCGTCTAATTTGTAGAGATTTTCTATTGACTGTTCCATTGTCGTTATAATAATTAGAGAATTTCCATTGTCCATCAATTCAGTGTCTTTTCTGAATTTGGCGGCAAAATTACAAAGAAAATCTGAGAAATCGTTCCTTTTCTCCATTTTTCTCTATCCCGCATGATAGAATACAAGAAGAATCTACAAAAAAAGGAAGGCTGCGGTTCATATTCCGTGCAACCTTCCCTTTTTATCTTATCTCATTAATACTCCGTCTTTTCCGCATTTTCCTCCCACATGCGGAAAGCACCGAGCGCCTCATCGCGCATCAGGGCAATCATCGGCTTGTGGCGGTCTTCTATCTTGCGGTCTATCTCCTCGTAAATAAACTCATCATCGAAACCTATCTTTGCCGCATCCTTCCGGTCGTTGGCATAATAGATACGGTCGAGATGTGCCCAATAGATGGCACCCAGGCACATCGGGCAAGGCTCGCAGGAGGTATAGATTTCGCAACCTTCCAGATTGAAGGTCCTCAGTTTGCGGGTAGCCTGTCGGATACAGTTCACTTCGGCATGAGCCGTAGGGTCGAGGTCGATGGTTACACTGTTGGAAGCCTCAGCGATGATAATACCGTCCTTGGCAATCACAGCACCAAAAGGTCCGCCCCCCGTCTTCACGCTATTCTTTGAGAGCTCAATGGCTCTATGCATCAATTCTTCTTTTGTCATTGTTTAATATTTTTAGATTAATAATACCCCTTCTTTTCAATTGGGGGCTACAAATATACAAAAAAGAAATGATACGGCAAGCATTTCATACGAAAAAATACTTAATGGAATACTTTTTTCCCATCACCTCGTTAATTATCCATAATTATAAATACATTTATTATAAGAGTATTTATAATTTTTGTAACTTTGCGCCATCACTTATAAAAAATTGATTATGGATATACCCTTTATTTATGGAAGACTCGCTGAGAAAGAGAGTTTTATCGACAGAGTAGAAGACCGAAAGGAACTGAAGAATTTCCTTCGCCACGGCATCAACGTCATCTTGGTATCTCCAAGAAGATGGGGAAAATCTTCGCTTGTCAGAACCTCTATGGAAGAATTAATGCAGGAAGAATCCAAGACAAAGGTTTGCTTTATGGATGCCTCCAAGATTCATACGGAGGAGGAATTCTACAACAAATTTGCCTCCATCGTGATACAAGGAGTTTCTTCCACTTTGGAACAGAAATTATCTGACTTGGTGAAATTTATCAATCGTTTTACCCCAAGCATCACGATAGCTTCCGACCCAATGAATAGTGTAGAGGTCAACCTAAAGGTGAATCCTGTAAAGGAAAGTCCTGAAAACATTCTGCAACTCCCCGAAAAGATAGCCGAGGCTAAAGGCATCAAGATTATCGTCTGCATCGATGAGTTTCAGCAACTCGCCAACCTGCCAAAATGGAAGAACCTTGAAGCTATGCTGAGGGCTGAATGGCAGTTGCAGCACCATACCACCTACTGTCTCTACGGCAGCAAGATGCACATGATGAAAGATATTTTCAACAAGGCGAACAGTCCTTTCTTTAAGTTCGGACAACTGATGAACCTGAAGAGAATAGCCAAGGAATATTGGATTCCATACATCATGAGCAATTTTAAGAAGACAGGAAAAACTATCTCAGAGAGCCAAGCAGAATGTCTATGCGAAAGAGTGAAGTATAACTCTTGGTACGTACAGCAATATTGCTTCTTCCTATGGTCACACACAGACAAAGAGGTGACGCAAGAACTCCTCGACAACCAGCTTCAACTGGTTTTGGACACCAACGAAGACTTGTTCTTGACAGAGATGGACGAGCTCACTCCCACCCAAATCGGTATGTTGAAAGCCATCGCTTCTGGCGAAAAGCACTTCAATGCCAAGGATGTCGTAGAGACGTATGGTCTGGGGCAGCCACAGAGCATCACACGTAACAAGAAAGTATTAGTAGAGAAAGATCTCGTTGAGAAACATCTTCAAGATTTCTCATTCGTCGATCCTGTCTTCGAGCTTTGGCTGAAGAGAGAATACAACATTTTACCATAATGGGAATAAAAACAGCCAATAATCGCATTTTCGAGGAAAGAGATGAGGTAAGCATCTCTTTCCTCGAAAATGTTATCAATTACTCCAAATGTCATAGCAGAACTTCAAGGATTTACTTCCTCCATTTAGCTGATAGCAAAAGTTATCCTCACCATGTTTTAACTCTTTTACCAAAGAGGAGTCTTCTAAAATAATCCTTCGGAAAATGCTATAAGACCTAAAATTCTTACAGTCTGTCTCAGATTGCTGTATGACAAACACATACCTATTTAGAGGATACTTTCTTATAATGTCCACCATTCTCATTGCTAACTTCTCCGTAAAATCTGATTTTACATTAGAGAAGAAATACGAGAAATTGATAATAAACAGAGATGATACTTGAGACTCTTTATCCCAATATTCATCTGTCAATTCATTAAAAGAAGTAACAAACTCTGTATTCATTTTGTCAAATGCCTGCTCTTGCAGAAACTTTTGTCCAAGTTTCTGCATCGCAACGGAAATATCCACACCTACATAATCAATCTGCTCAATATTTGAAAACTCATTCATAAATGCAGATATGCATGTTGATGGTCCACAACCTATATCAATGTAATGCACCCTACCCTTACACCCATCTAGTTCATTTTGCAGAAATGTTCTGTAAGAATTCAGAATAGCCTTTAAACTACAATAGTGTTGTCGCATGATATAATAGCCATACAATAACACTTGCTGTTGAGGAGACACAACTGTCAATTCATTTTGTATATCTGAAAATAGGGACAATTGATTTGAAAAATCTATTCTTCCATATCCAATAAGGTTCATATTCACCTCCATTTTGTTCCCAAAGATATAATTAGGCCATTCCGTATTTGATGCCTGCTTTATAGGAGCAACAACTAATTTATTAAAAGCCTTTTCAAACTTATCATCAACAGTATATACAAAAGTGTCAAAGGTTGCATTATCAACAACTTCCCTCTTAGAGACAGAGAATTCACCTTTAACATACTTATTTACATCAATTTCAAAAAAGCTTTGTATGCTCTTACAATATTCTATCAGCTTATAGAAAGTTATATCTTGAGCCAACAAACGCTCATACCCTACCAGAACAAGGTTTTTCTTTGCTCTAGTCATTGCAACATTCAGTTTTCTGTCTATTATTGCGCCATCGTTCTCATCATAATACTCATTGCTTGTCAAGAACGCCAACTGATAATGCTTCTTTGCAGTAAAGCCATATATAATAAGATCACGCTGACTACCTTGATAGCGTTCTACCGTATCAATAGTTATATCATGCAAACAATCAATACCATGTTGTGTACTCATATTATCTATCATGTTTCTGACTGTAGATATTTGGTTTCTATAAGGCACAATAACACCTATAGACTTATTTATATCAAAATGATTTTTCATCATTAAATAAGCCTGCACAACTGTTGCTGCAATCAGCTTAGCCTCTTCACCATTAACTTTATCTGACTCTTTAGGGTCTAAGGAAGGAGTACATGACAAGAAAGATACCCTACGAGTAGTCAATAAGTCCTCAATACCATTCTTACCCGCCCCGACTGATGGAGTTTGTTCTTTTTGGTGTTCTACAGGAACTACTTTCAAAGAGTTCTGATAGAATGTATAATTAGGGAACTTAGCAATTTCGGGATGCATTCTTCCTTGATGCGTAAGGACATGACAATATTGCTTATTGTTCTTTCCCAACAGCTTTTCAAAACGTTCAAACAACGACAATCTGCAATTCTCTAATTCAATCTTATTAAGCATAGGATCATTAACCATAGACTCTTGTGGTTCTTGTTGTACAACTGCAGGTAACTGTTTTTCATCACCTATGAGAACGAACTTAGCTATTGCATTTTCTGCTCCATGCTTGGCACTTAATAATCCTAACACAAAAGGTTCCAAAATCTGCGACGCTTCATCTATAATAGCAAGGTCGAATTTCTTAAGATTAAAGATTTCTATCTTGCTAATAAATGCAGTTGTCGTACCACAGAATATTTTTGTATCTACAATTAACGTTCTCAGATCACTAAGTTTAATGTTGTCAAGGCTCGCCATTTTATCATCCAACAGATACTTTCTATATTCAGGACTACATCCATGGTTGCTACCTAAACGTAAGAAGTTCAGATTATTCTCTACCAACTTACTACAAATTTCATCAACAGCTCTATTGGTGTATGCCATTAAAAGTATGGATACATTGGGGTCTGTCAAATGTTCCTTTAAAACATTCAACATACCATAAGATGTTTTTCCTGTGCCAGGAGGACCAACAATAAGATATAAGTCCTTTGCTTGCTTTGCATGCAGCACTAATTCATTAAATTCTTGAGAACCATAATTACCACTCAACGTTACAGATTCATCTACACTTGGCTTTCTTTGCCCCAAAATCAAATCCTTACGGTCTTGATTTGCTGACAAAAAAGCATGCATTCCTTTATATAAAGAGGAATAAGACGACTCCATAAAATCATGTTCTATAGCCCATACTGTTTTATCTTTATTTTCATTCTCCTTATATGTAAATACATACTGATGCTGAGAATTTCTAAGCTCTACCTCTACATACTGTAACGTTATCTGAATAATCGTTCCTCTAAAAACAATATCAGATGTAACTTTAGGTTCTTCACTTTCAAGATATGGATAAAATACGACAATATCCCCCATACGGAAATTAGAAACATCCAAATCTTCATCTTTATCAAAGAAGAACTTTACTTTTTCAACTTCTGAATTTGGTGACAACGGCTCCATTTTTAGCTTCGTATAAATATTGCCAGCATCTTTTCTCTCTTGCAATGAGCTATTCCACAAAGTAGCAAATCCCGATTCTTCTTTTGTCTTATTTCCTATTTTTGACAACATATGTTCGGTTGCAACAAACTGCATATACCTATAATAATATGCCTTTTCCAATTCAGACGCCTTATCCAAGGGAGCCAAAACTTTTTCAATTTTATCCTTACCCCACTTTAGATACGTTTTATCCTTTACATTTGGGAAAATAGCATCTGCACTTAATTTCTCCAAATCATTAAAACCATTTTTTGCATAACGTTTTTCTGCCCACACAATCAAATTCCTGATTTTGAGAGCCTTAAATAGCAACACTGGAGCAGACCCTAATCCAAGCAAGCCTTTAGCATATTTTGAATAAAACAACCATGAAGCCAACTTATCATAGCTCATTTTCTTATAAGAATAATGAAATATAGCTCGATAAAGGAGCAACTGTACATAATGCTTTTGGAGGTGTTTTGCCGTATTAGCATCACCAGACCATGCACTTTTACCACTTTTTTGCTCTATAATCGTATCAAGATTTAAACCAATAAAGTCCAAACGACCTTGCAATCCCAATATGCCACAAAAATAAGATGGCTCCAAAATAAGTTCGTCCACATTAATTTTGCTTCCATCTTTCTTATGAATGTATTCACCATCCAATACCTCTTCTATAATTCTTTTTTGGTTCTGCGCCTCTATATGAAATGTTGCCAATGGATCCTTACAACAAGCAAAAGCCAACGCATTTTTCTTGAAAAAGCTCTTCAAACTTTCCTCATATGTCATTTTCTTTTTGTATGAAGCTTCATCTAACAACTGACCAGCAAAGTTACCCAAAAGTATAGATGGTGTAGAAACCATTGGCTCAATCTTCTTTATAAGATTCATCTTATAAGAATCACCATATTCCTCAAAACAATTCGCTATTGTTGTTACATTCACAAGATAATCTGGCTCTACAATTATAAGCTCTGGATATAAAATACCATTCTCTATCCTTGGTTTTAGCAAGTTTAGAATCTCACCTTTTTCTATAATCAGACCTATATATGACCAGCTTTCATTAAGTTTCCTATTCGAGTATTGTGTCTGGTTAAACTCCTTTGAAGTCACATAATCCACTTTTACATTCTCTCCATTGTCATCCCTTGTCACATATAGATACGTAGCATCCCACTCATTGACAACGCAACGAATGCAATCTACAACTTTTCCAATACTATCCTTAAGTCGCTCTATAAAATCCTTTGTTTTTAAAACAGGGAACTGTGAAGACAAACTCAAAGGAATTTGTCTGCCATCATAAATACAGCTAATAAATGTACAAACAGCTCTCAAATCCTCCCCAAAGAGACAAGCAAGTTCATTATTTTTTATTTCATCTATCTTTCTTAGACGGACACGTACATCATTAATAGCATGCGTAAGATTTTGGTATTTAACATTTTCATATATCTTATACTCACGAATAAGATACTGTATTTTTGAAAACAAGCCAGTAAATTTCAAGCTTATACCTTTTATCTTTTGATTGACTGCATTGTTTAAGACTCTATCCAATATAGCATATTTGTCCCTTATAGACAACGTTGCAGGAATCGCTTCCAACTCTTCAAAAAACTCAAAAACAGTTTCTGCAGGAGATAGACTTTTCTGCACATCAACGCCTTTCAAATCCACCTCCAGCATACTTACCACTTTATTCACATCAAAATTTTCTTCGGAAAAAGACTGTAAGCATGAATCTAAATACGTATCGAGTTTATCAACAGACAAAACATGTAGCCAATCCTTTTCTGCATCCACATCCGAAGGCAACAAGTTAGTACCCTTTTGAAAAACGACACAAACTTTCACTTTTTTCCTAGGCAAAATCTTTCCAAACCATTTTTCACCCTGTTCCTTGTATATATGCGCCTGCTTATAAGGATTAATAGCACCAAGACCACCTTCAATAATTTTACCATCAGATGTTGTCCAAACTTCCTTTTTGGAAGGAGTTATTTCGGAAAAATAGTCTTTAAAAATAAACAGTCGAATTTCTTTTGATGTAATAAGTACAGCATTAGACCGTAAGCCCCCAAATGTGTAATTTCCTAAAAGGAGGTAGGAAACATGCACTTTACTTAATACAAGCAACAACTCATCAAACATGAATTCCTCATATTTGTGGTCAAACTCTCCATATTTATAGATTACTGGTTTCATATAATATTGTTAATTATTTATTTTCCTGTTATTGTTTCTGCCTTTGGGTTACTCAAATGACATTGATAATTTGCTTTTGCAGCTGCTTTACTTGAATTTGCATAGCAATATTCACATAAATGTACACAAGTATTATATTGTCCAATATCCTTAGCATTTATGCAGCCACAAAACTTCCGCTGCCCACTATCCTTATTACAGCCATGCGTAGCATACATATTGTTTGGCAACAGTATTGCATCTTTAGGAAGTTCTTCCGTATCACCAAACAAATTGGGTATCGGCATTGGTAAGATTTTCACTTTTAAGAAATCCATAAGCACCTTATCTTGATACGCCAACCTTATAATAAGTTCATCATCTATACAATGATTATGGATTACTCCTTCCAAATCTATCTCTTCCGCACAAGTTGCCAACTCATAGTTCCACCCTTGCATTTCATTAAGCTTAACTAATTCTTGCGCAAAATATACCATATCTCCCTTTGTCCATTCTTTATACCTCACATGGTTGTCTTCTAAGTTTCTTTTAACCTTACCATAAATTCCAATATCAGCAAAACTAAAGACTAGTTTTTCTGTATACCCTTTTAGCTGGTCCCCAATATTTTTTATCCTTGAAAGAAGAACAGAAATGTCTATATCTTCAGTTAACATCAAAGGATCAAAGCGCCAAATCACATGACCTCTTCCTAACTTTTCAACTAAAGTTTTAAACGTTTCTATTCTGCTACTCAACTTAGGTACTCCTATTTCAAGTCTATCGTTTTCATAATCATTCAAAGTATATTGTATATAGCAACCTATCTTCTTTTCCTCAAGCCTATCAAGATAAGAAAGAAGAGGTTTAGGATTTTTAGACCAAAACACGATAAAGCGAGTATTCAGAAAAGAGACATAGCTTCGCACACCATTAAATGGATTCGTCCAAGCGCAATAGCCATTGTCAAGCCTATCGAAAAACCAGTCAGAATAGAATGCAGGTATGTCCGTACTTCTACTAGCAGATACTATTTGGGGCGTCTGCATCATAACCATCTCCCCATTTTCACGAGGCAATAGTGTTGGATTCCATTTTCCATTTTTCTTAATCAACTCCATATACTTTCTATTTAGGCTTCAAAGATACAGTTATTTTTTTGATAATCAAAAAAAATAATTACTTTTTTTTATTTTATCAACAAATTCAATGAAAAACCTCTATAATCAACAAAAAACGCTCATTTTGCAAATTTTTCCCCCAAAAAATTTGGTGATACGGAAATAAAGTCCTATCTTTGCATTCGGATTATACACAAAAGGATAAACAAGAGACATAAATACAGATATAGGATTCCGGTGCTCCACTGGCACTGGAATTCTTTATTTTTTATGCTACTTGCCAACCGATTATTAATAACATTAAAACAACAAGAAAATTATGGCTTACATGTCACAAGAAGGCTACGACAAACTCGTAGCTGAGCTGAAACAGCTCGTATCTGTAGAGCGCCCTAAGGCATCAGCCGCAATTGCTGAAGCCCGCGACAAGGGTGATTTAAGTGAGAATTCTGAGTATGATGCCGCTAAAGAGGCACAGGCTCATCTGGAAGATAAGATCAATCGCCTGAAGCTCACCATTGCCGAGGCCAAGATTATCGATACCAAGCAGCTCAGCACCGACAGCGTGCAGATTATGTCGAAGGTAGAGATGACCAACATGGCTAACAAGGCAAAGATGACTTATACCATCGTGAGCGAGAGCGAGGCAAACTTGAAGGAAGGCAAGATTTCCATCAAGACTCCTATTGCACAGGGATTGCTCAACAAGAAGGTAGGTGAGATTGCAGAAATCAAGATTCCTCGCGGCACCATCAACCTTCGCATCGACAAGATTTCATTTGAATAAAACGGAATAAAAGGAACTATCATATCGGCAGCGATGCCCGTATGACGGTTCCTTTTATGTTATATGTAAGCCTACCCGATATACTCTACAGAAAATGAAAGTAGCCGATGCAACGACATCAAAAAGAGAATAAGATAATATGTATTGTAAATTATAAATTATTAATTATAAATTGATTAGCGATTATGGCAAGCATTTTTTCAAAGATTGCAGCAGGAGAGATTCCTAGCTACAAGTGTGCAGAAAGCGACAAGTTCTATGCTTTCCTCGACATTAGCCCTATCGGCAAAGGTCATACTCTGGTAATTCCCCGCAAGGAGGTTGATTACATCTTCGATATGGAAGACAAAGACCTGGCTGAGTTTGAGGTTTTCGCCAAGAAGGTAGCCAAGGCTATCAAGGCAGCCTTCCCATGCAAGAAAGTGGCGCAGGTTGTTTTGGGTCTGGAGGTTCCTCATGCCCATATCCACCTCATCCCAATGAACAGCGAAGCTGATGTAAACTTCCGCAAGGAGCATCTCAAACTCACAGAGGAAGAGTTCAAGGAAATTGCTGATAAGATTTATACAGAATTCAAGAAACTTTAAATGCAAGAAGTTTCAAACAGAAAAAGAGCTGCGAATATGCTTCGCAGCTCTTTTTATATCTTTATTTCATAAGCCCTTGCTTAGACGAACTCATCGCCTTTCTTCATCTGCACCTCGTTTACATATTTACGCACCAGGGCAGAAGAATCTTCTTTCTTGCATATCAACAATACATTGTCATTCTCGGCTACTATGAAACCATCCAGTCCGTTCAATACAGCCAGCTTTCCTTTAGGCAACTTGATTACATTGTTGTGACAATTCTCCATCATCACATCGCTGTCAATAACCACGTTGTCATCGCTGCTCTTCTGCATCGCCTCGTAGATACTGTGCCAGGTACCCAGATCAGCCCAGCCGAAGTCACACTTCATCATATAGACATTGCTAGGTTTGTCAAGCACTCCGAAATCTACTGATATATTCGGATAAGAAGAGAAGCTTTCTTTCATGTATGCATTCTCTGTCTCCACACTGAATTCGGGATACTGTTTATCGTAATCACGGAGTACAGGGGGCAGAATCTTGCAGAAACACTCACGCAGATACTTCACATTAGAAAGGAATAAACCCGTATTCCAATAGAACTCTCCACTCTCTACAAAAATCTTGGCAAACTCTCTTTCCGGTTTCTCGGTAAACGACTGCACCTTGTACAATCCGTTGCCAATAGCTTCACCCATCTGAATATATCCATATCCAGGTTCAGGACGGGTTGGCTTCACACCCATCGTCAGGAAACGGTCATGTTCTGCCACAAAAGCCAGACCTTCCAATACGTTTTCCCGGAAAGCATCTTCATTGAAGATAGCCTGATCCGAAGGAGTTGCGATGATGCAGGCATCAGGATTGAGCATCGAAATGCGATGATTGGCCCATGCCATGCTAGGTGCCGTATTGCGATGAATAGGTTCCGCCAATATCCGTTCTGCAGGAACCTCAGGCAACTGTTCCTTTACCAGTTGAACATATTCTTCATTTGTGTTGATAAATATATGGTCGGCAGGCACAATCTTTGCCATACGGTCAAAGGTTTGCTGAAGCTGGGTGCGCCCCACTCCAAAGAAGTCGACAAACTGCTTCGGATAGTTGCTGCGGCTGCAAGGCCAGAGTCTGCGGCCCTTACCTCCCGCCAATATCACACAATAATTATTTCCGTTACTCTTCATATCTTGAGTCTAATATTTTGTTGGTTTTCAAAATTCATCTGTAAAGTTAGTGATTATCCGTGAAAGTGCCAAAGATTTTCTTGAAATTTAATAAAGTGGACTATAAAAACAACAAAAATTTAATGTTTCTGCATTAAAAATGCATTTTTAGAAAAAAAAGTCACCAAAAAGTTTGTCAGTTCAAAAATTATTAGTACCTTTGCAACCGCAAATAAGCAAGGTGGTATTTGCCCAGATGGCGGAATCGGTAGACGCGCTGGTCTCAAACACCAGTGGAGCAATCCATCCCGGTTCGATCCCGGGTCTGGGTACCAAGATGGAGAGAAGTTTTACTTCTCTCCTTTTTTCGTTTATATACCTTATTATATATGCACTTATAACATCATTATTTATCCGTTTATATCTTATCATATCCCTCACTTCACGAAAACGTTTACAGCGATTTATTTAGAATAAGCCTTACTATTTTTGGCTTTTCAAAAGATAATATTTATCTTTGCAGAAGAAATAACTTATATATAATAACCCAACAAACCGAAAAAATAGATGAAGAAATTTTTTAGCATGGTATGTGCTTGCTTGTTGGCGCTAAGTGCCCAGGCAACCGACATCAAGAAGTATGATGCTCTTTACGAGAATCTACCATTCCAGATGGAGAAGGTGACCCGTCCGCAATTCCCAGCCAACGAGGTAAATCTCAAGGACTTTGGCGCTATTGGAGATGGCTCTTCTCTCTGTACCACAGCCTTTGCCAAGGCTATCGATGCGCTGACTCAGAAAGGCGGCGGCAAACTCATCGTTCCACAGGGCGTATGGTTCACAGGTCCTATCGTATTGAAGAGCAATATCAACCTGCATCTCGAAAAAGGTGCAGTCATCCTTTTCTCACCAGATGATGCCCTCTACCCTTTTATAGAAACATCGTTTGAGGGTTTGGATACACGCCGATGCCAGTCGCCTATCTCTGGTCATCATCTTACCAACGTGGCAATTACCGGTCAGGGGTGCATCGACGGAAACGGAGAATACTGGCGCCCATTGAAGAAGCAGAAGGTTACAGATGCACAGTGGAAGCAGATTACTTCACGTGGCGGTGCGTTCAAGAGAGCCGACTACTGGTTCCCATCAGAAGGTGCATTGAAGGCAGACAACAGTGCCAACATGAATGTGCCTAAGACTCCAGCTTCAGAAGAAGAATGGAACGAGATCAAGCGTTTCCTCCGCCCTGTAATGATCAGTCTCGTAAGCTGCAAGAACGTTTGGCTCAATGGTGTCATCTTCCAGAATTCACCTGCATGGAACATCCATCCGCTGATGTGCGAGAACGTTCTTATAGAAGATGTATTGGTCCGCAACCCTTCTTACGCCCAGAATGGTGATGGTCTTGACCTGGAGAGCTGCAAGAATGCACTTATCGTCAATTCTACTTTCGATGTAGGCGATGACGGTATCTGTATCAAGAGTGGTAAGGATGCTGACGGAAGAAAGCGCAGCATTCCTTGCGAGAATGTCATCGTAAACGGCTGTACCGTATTCAAGGGTCATGGTGGTTTCGTTGTTGGCAGCGAGATGAGCGGTGGCGTAAAGAATATCAAGGTGAGCGACTGCCAGTTCCTCGGCACCGATGTAGGTCTCCGTTTCAAGAGTACCCGCGGTCGTGGTGGTGTAGTTGAGAACATCTACATCCAGGATATGTCTATGTTTGATATCCAGACAGATGTCATCACCTTTGACCTTTACTACGGTGGCAAGTCTGCCGTTGAGGTTCTCAACGATGGCGATGAGGCTAAGAGCCAGAAGGTACAGAAGTTCAAGGTAGACGAGACAACACCTTGCTTCCGCAATATCGACATCAACCATGTCATCTGCCGCACAGCCCGTCGTGCAGCTTACTTCAACGGTCTCCCAGAGATGCCGGTAAGCAACATCCACATCAAGGATATGGAGGTAAACAATGCTGAGTATGGTATCGTCATCAACCGTACTGACGGCGTGAAGCTCGAAAACATCAAGGTTAGTGCAAAGAATCACACCTTCGATGCAAAGAACTCGAAGAATGTGACTGTCAACGACAAGACATACAAGAAGATTGACGAAAAGGGTATCACCCTCGACTTCTAATCAAAATTAAAAGCCGCTCAACAGGCAAATCTGTTGAGCGGCTTTTTTATATGGAAATCATAGCACTACAGCTATGATGCCTAGTCTTTAAAATCAAGTGAGAGTTCACCTGTGCCTAGAAGATTGTAACTCATGCGATGATATGGAGTGACTCCAAATTCCCTGATGGCAGCACGATGCTTCTTGGTAGGATAACCCTTGTTGCCTTTCCAGTCGTACTGCGGATATTCTTCTGCCAGCGCATCCATGTAATCATCACGATAGGTCTTGGCAAGGATGCTGGCAGCTGCAATAGACAGATACTTGCCGTCACCCTTTACGATGGTTGTATAAGGCAAATCCCTGTAGGGTTTGAAGCGGTTACCATCCACGATAACTGCCTCCGGCCGAACCTTAAGCTGGTCCAGGGCACGGTGCATAGCCAGAAAACTGGCGTTGAGGATATTGATTTTATCGATTTCTTCGGGAGTAACAATGCCCACAGCCCAAGCTACAGCATCACGCTCTATCTGCTCGCGGAGCGCCTTGCGCTTCTTATCTGTGAGCTTCTTACTGTCGTTCAATTCGGCATTCTGATAACCGGGCGGAAGGATAACGGCTGCTGCATATACGCTGCCTGCCAGACATCCTCTGCCAGCCTCATCGCAGCCAGCCTCTACCATATCCTTATAATAATGACTTTCTAACATAATTATGATGAATTTTACGTTTATCTCTTCACTCTTCACCTCTATTTTGTAACCGCCTAATTATAGGGCAGTTACAAAGATAAGAGCATTTCAACTCTTCACCTACTCTTCACCCACTCTTCACCTACTCTTCACCCTCATAGCACCAGGCGGTGAAGAGAGGGTGAAGAGTGGGTGAAGAGTCAGAACGTCTCTTCAGCGCGTAAGTATCAGTATAACAACACGTTACGACAAAATGGTGAAGAGTGAAGAGTATTTGGGCATTCCAACCTTTACTTTCTAACTCAAGTTTTGCTCCACACGCCCTGAAAGGGCAGAAGCTCCTAGCCCAGGGCATCGCCCTGGGTTATTATGGACGCAAACCTATCGCCCTGTAAGGGCAAAAGCTTTAAAACTCCAGACAAAACATAAAGCTTTTGCCCTTACAGGGCGCCTTGCTGATTGCTATTATACCCAGGGCGCTGCCCTGGGCTAGGAGCTTTTGGGCCTTCAGCCCGTACTTAAACCACATGCGAAACTTCAGTTTCTGATAACTGCCAAACGCAAACAGCCAACTGTCCGCAGTAGCGCCAGTTGGCTGTTCTTTGCTTGCCAGTAGGTTGTCTTTCGCTCGCCAGTTGGCTAAATAAGGCTTTTACGTGCGCAATATGCGGCTTAAATGATTTTTCCTTAGAACATCATAGCCACTCGTTTTACGCCCGCTACAAGCGCATCTATTTCTTCCTTTGTATTATATAGGGCAAAGCTGGCACGAACGGTGCCAAGAATACCATAGCGGTCCATCAAAGGCTGAGCGCAATGATGACCGGTACGTACAGCGATGCCCAGACGGTCGAGCAAGGTGCCCATATCCATGTGATGAATATCACCAACCAAGAAGCTGACAACGGCATCCTTGCCCTCCTGTTCACCAAAAAGTCTGATTCCATCGATGGTTCGCATCTGCTCCATACAGTAGCGGGTGAGTTCCTGCTCGTGCTTGGCAATGTTATCCATGCCGAGTGCAGAAACATAATCGATGGCTTTTGCCAGACCGTGGGTAGCTACATAATCAGGAGTACCAGCCTCGAACTTGAAAGGCAACTTCTCGAAAGTAGTCTTCTCGAAACTTACGCTCTCAATCATTTCGCCACCGCCCTGATAAGGAGGCAACTTGTCGAGCCATTCTTCCTTGCCGTAAAGCACACCGATACCGGTAGGACCATAAATCTTATGTCCGCTGAAAGCGAAGAAATCGCAATCCATATCCTGTACATCCACTGCAAAATGAGGAGTACTCTGAGCGCCATCCACCATGACAGGCACATCATGCTCATGAGCAATCTTAATCATCTCTTTTACCGGATTCACCGTACCGAGCACGTTGCTCACCTGGGCAATGCTCACGATTTTGGTGCGTTCGGTAAATAAATTGGCGAATTCATCGAGGTTAATCTCACCTTTATCGTTGATAGGGATTACACGGATGGCAATTCCCTTCTTGGCAGCCTGCAACTGCCAAGGCACGATATTGGAGTGATGCTCCATGGTAGAGATAATCACCTCATCGCCCTCGCTCATAAAGGCATCGCAGAACGATGAAACCACGAGATTCAGACTCTCGGTAGTACCACGGGTAAAGATGACTTCCTCAACCTTAGGCGCATTGATAAACTTGCGCACGGTTTCGCGGGCTGCCTCATGAAGGTCGGTAGCCTGCTGAGAGAGATAGTGAACACCACGATGCACATTGGCATTTACATTGAGATACTCGTCGCGCATGGCATCGAGCACGCACAATGGCTTCTGCGTGGTTGCCGCATTATCCAGATACACCAATGGCTTATCATAGACCTTTCTCGATAAAATCGGGAAATCTGCTCTTACTTGATTGATATCATACATATTTTTAAGAACTTAACTCCTTTAAAAGGATATTATCTACTTGCAAAGCTTGCAGCCCTCGCACTTATTGAGTTCACCACGGAATCGCTTCTCTACGAGATGATGCAGGCGATCGCGCAATGGCTCCAGCTCCATCTTGTCGATGACTTCGTTGATAAATGCAAACTGAAGGAGCAACTTAGCCTCCTCACGGCTCACACCACGCTGCTGCATATAGAACAATGCGGCATCGTTGAGCTGACCAACAGTACTTCCATGCGCACACTTCACATCATCGGCATAAATCTCCAGCATCGGCTGGGTGAACATACGGGCTGTCTTCGTAGCACAGAGGTTCTGGTTGGTTTCCTGAGAAACAGTTTTCTGGGCACCATGACGAACCAGCACTCTACCGGCGAAAGCACCACGTGCCTCACCATCGAGCACATACTTATAAAGTTCGTTGCTGGTACAATGACCCACCTGATGATCGATAAGCGTATTGTTGTCAACCACCTGGTTCTTGTCGGCAATCACACAACCATTGCAGAAGCACTCAGCTCCCTCGCCCTTGAATACGAGGTCGAGGCGGTTGCGGGTAATACCGTTATGAAGCGTGATGACGTTATGGTTCACGCGGCTGTTAGCCTGCTGCTCAATATACACGTTGCTGACACGGCGGTTCTTGTAATGAGTCTCCTCCAGACAATAGAGGTCGAGACTGGCATTCTCGCCAACATAAGCCTCGATTACCTGGGTTGCGAGGAAGTTCTTGTCATCGGCTGCATGGTCGCAGAAGAGGAACTTAGCCTCAGCACCCTGTTCCATCACGATGAGTACACGTCGGTTTACCATCAAATCAACATCCGAACGGAGAATATTGATGACCTGAATGGTTCGCTCTACCTTTACATTCTTTGGAACATAAATCAGCAAGCCATCCTGTGCCAGGAATGTATTCAATGCGGTGATGCCATCTTCATCGGTTTTAGCAATCTTAGCGTAGTATTTCCCGATGAATTCAGGGTTTTCTGCAGCAATCTTGTTCAAAGAGTCCACGATTACGCCCTCCGGAAGCTCTACTTTAGGCAATGCTTTGTTATAAAAAGCATCGTTCACCACGAAGTAGAGCGAAGTGCTCAGGTTAGGCACATCGCAGCGGAAAGCCTCGTATGGATCTACCGGAATTTCCAGACGATTCAAGTTCAAGCCATAATCTGGCTCGAAGATGGCGCTCATATCTGTGTACTTGTATCTTTCTACCTTTCGGGAAGGGAAGCCCAAGCGACGGAAGTTCTCAAACGCAGCATCGCGCACCGCATTGAGCACCTCAGCACTGTTCTTCTTGATTATTCTCGAAGAAGACTGATACAAGTCTAAATATTGTTTTTCTGAAAGCATAGCCATCCTCCTTATTATTTCTCATCTACTTCAGCCTTGATCCAGTCGTAGCCACGAGCCTCAATCTCCTTGGCAAGTTCAGGACCAGCAGTCTTCACGATTCTACCCTTATAGAGTACGTGAACCACACTTGGCTTAATCATATCGAGCAGACGCTCGTAGTGAGTGATGACGATGGCAGATGTCTTGTCGGTATGCATCTTGTTCACACCGTCAGCCACGATACGCATCGCATCCACATCGAGACCAGAGTCGGTTTCATCGAGGATAGAGAGCTTTGGCTCCAGCATAGCCATCTGGAAAATCTCATTGCGCTTCTTCTCACCACCCGAGAAACCTTCGTTTACTGAACGGCGAGCCAACTTGCTGTCCAATTCCACCAACTCGCGCTTCTCACGCATCAGTTTCATGAATTCGCTTGTATTCAATGGTTCCACCCCCTGATACTCACGCTTGGCATTGATAGCCGCACGCATGAAGTTGGTCATGGATACGCCAGGAATCTCTACTGGATACTGGAAAGAGAGGAACAAGCCTTCACGGGCACGGTCCTCTGGCTTCATATCCAGAAGGTTCTTGCCGTTGAAGATAGCCTCACCCTCGGTTACGGTATAGAGAGGGTTACCTGTGAGCACAGCGCTCAAGGTTGACTTACCGGAACCGTTAGGTCCCATGATAGCATGTATCTCACCGTCGTTGATAGTCAGGTTGATACCTTTCAATATTTCTTTGCCTGCAATAGTTGCATGCAGATTCTTTACCTCTAACATATTATTACTTAAAAAATGCGTTCAAAATATTGGAACATAACTCTTCAAAGAAAGATGGTGGCTTCTCCCAGCCCCATTGCACAAACAACGAAGGAGGGTCTAGTACCCAAAATGAGCACTCACCTGGTCGTATGACCTTACCCTTCATCTGCGGAACATAACTCGATGTCTGCATAATGGACTTGGTCAATGTAGGGTCAGACTCATCAACATGACAATATCGACCACAACGAAGATACACATTTTGCTCTTGCTTGCATTTCGCAACAAAAGATGCGACGATGGAATCTTGCTGTGCCGTCAAGCCATTTTTTTGATGATTGAAAAGGTCTTGAGCCGTTAAGTTCAAGCTATCAACTAACAATAACATCAACAACATTCTTTTCATAACCACCTCTCTTTCTTATTATTCTTAGCCAACGGTGCCTTCGAGTGAAACACTCAGGAGTTTCTGTGCCTCAACGGCAAACTCCATAGGCAACTTGTTGAGCACATCCTTGGCATAACCGTTTACGATCAAGCCGACAGCCTCCTCGGTAGGAATGCCTCGCTGATTGCAATAGAAGAGCTGGTCTTCTGAAATCTTCGAGGTAGTTGCCTCATGCTCGAACACGGCTGTGTCGTTATGGGCATCCATATATGGGAAGGTATGCGCTCCACAATCGCTGCCCAGCAACAAGGAGTCGCAGGAACTGTAGTTGCGGGCATTATCGGCATTGGATGTAGCACGAACCAGACCACGATAGGAGTTCTGGCTATGACCAGCGGAGATACCCTTCGAAATGATGGTACTCTTGGTGTTCTTACCCATGTGAATCATCTTGGTACCGGTATCAGCCTCCTGATAGTTGTTGGTAACAGCTACGCTGTAGAACTCAGCTACAGAGTTGTCGCCACGCAAGATACAGGAAGGATACTTCCAGGTAATCGCAGAACCCGTCTCTACCTGAGTCCAGCTCAACTTAGAGTTCACACCGCGCAAGTCGCCTCGCTTGGTTACCAGGTTCAGCACACCACCCTTACCATGCTCATCACCAGGATACCAGTTCTGAACGGTAGAGTACTTCACCTCAGCATTGTCCTTGACAATAATCTCTACGATAGCCGCATGCAGCTGGTTCTCATCACGCATTGGCGCTGTACATCCCTCCAGGTAAGAAACGTAGGCATCATCATCGGCGATGATCAATGTACGCTCAAACTGACCGGTGTTACGGGCATTGATGCGGAAGTAACTGCTCAACTCCATCGGACAGCGGACGCCCTTAGGAATATAGACGAATGAGCCATCACTGAATACGCAACTGTTCAAGGCTGCATAAAAGTTATCACGATAAGGAACTACGGTTCCCAAATATTCTCTTACAAGATCAGGATGCTCCTTCACAGCCTCACCGATACTGCAGAAGATGACACCTTTCTCACGGAGTTTCTCCTTGAAAGTAGTCTTTACCGACACAGAGTCCATGATGGCATCTACGGCGGTACCGCTCAAAGCCAGACGTTCCTCCAGAGGAATACCGAGTTTGTCGAATGTTTTCTCCAACTCAGGATCAATCTCCTTGTTTTTTGGCTTCTTTGCCAAAGGGTCGGCATAGTATGAAATCTCCTGGTAGTCAATAGGTGGCACGTGAACGTGTCCCCACTTTGGCTCCTTGAGCGTCTTCCAGTAATTGTAGGCTTTCAGACGAAATTCGAGCATCCAGTCTGGCTCTCCCTTCTTCTGCGAGATCAGGCGCACAACATCCTCGTTGAGACCCTTTTCTATGATTTCAGTATGTACATCGGTGGTAAAGCCGAATTCATACTTCTGCTCAGCCACCTGCTTGACAAACTGATTCTTTTCTTGTTCTTTCTCTGCCATTTTATTTAGAATAACCTTTCGTTATTTTAACCCTAAATAGGGATAAGCCGCTGAGGACTCATCCCTACCTTATTATATATAATATATGCTATATTACAATTTCTGCTCTACCTCGATCTCAGTGAAGGTCTCGATAACGTCGCCCTCCTGGATATCGTTGTAGTTGACGAGGCTCAAACCGCATTCCATACCGGTAACCACCTCCTTAACATCGTCCTTGTAACGCTTCAAGGCACCGATTTCAGCAGTACGTATCACGATACCGTCACGGATGACGCGAGCCTTATCCTTAGCGTGTACCTTACCCTCGGTAACGAGACCACCGGCAATAGTACCCACCTTAGAAATCTTGAAGGTCTGCTTAACCTCAACCTGACCGGTAACGATTTCCTTCTTCACCTTGTCGAGCATACCAACCATCGCACTCTTGATATCATCGATAGCATCGTAGATGATAGAGTATGTGTTGATTTCAACACCCTCACGGTCGGCAGCCTTACGAGCATCGGCAGATGGACGAACCTGGAAACCAACGATGACTGCATCTGAAGCAGATGCCAGCATCACGTCGTTCTCAGAAATCTGACCCACAGCCTTGTTCACCACGTTCACCTGAACCTTCTCGGTAGAAAGCTTGATAAATGAGTCGCTCAAAGCCTCAACAGAACCATCGGTATCACCCTTCACGATGACGTTCAACTCATGGAACTCACCACGTGCGATACGGTGAGAAATATCACCCAAGGTCAAGCGCTTCTGAGTACGCAAGCCCTGCTCACGCTGCAACTGCTCACGCTTGTTGGCAATTTCGCGAGCCTCCTGCTCTGTCTCGATTACGTGGAACTGGTCACCTGCAGTAGGCGCACCGTTCAAACCGAGGATGATAGCTGGCTCAGCAGGAGCAGCCGACTTGATATTGGCATTACGCTCATTGAACATCGCCTTGACACGACCCCAAGATGTACCGGCGAGAACGATGTCGCCTACCTTCAAGGTACCGTTGGCAACCAATACGGTAGAAACATATCCACGACCCTTGTCGAGAGAAGACTCGATGATGGTACCTGTAGCACGACGGTTAGGGTTAGCCTTCAAGTCGAGCATGTCAGCCTCGAGGAGCACCTTGTCGAGCAAATCGTGAACACCGATACCCTTCTTGGCACTGATTTCCTGGCACTGATACTTACCACCCCACTCCTCAACGAGCAGGTTCATGTTAGCCAAGTCCTCACGGATACGGTCTGGGTTAGCACCTGGCTTATCAATCTTGTTGATTGCGAATACCATAGGCACACCGGCAGCCTGGGCATGAGCGATAGCCTCCTTGGTAGTAGGCATCACAGAGTCATCGGCTGCGATGATGATGATGGCGATATCGGTAGCCTGGGCACCACGGGCACGCATGGCGGTAAACGCCTCGTGACCTGGAGTATCAAGGAAGGTTACCTTGCGACCGCTTTTCAGGGTCACACTGTATGCACCGATATGCTGGGTAATACCACCTGCCTCACCGGCAATCACATTGGTATTGCGGATATAGTCGAGCAAAGAGGTCTTACCATGGTCTACGTGACCCATGACGGTTACGATTGGAGCACGTGGAACCAAGTCGTTCTCATCATCCACTTCCTCGCTCACGGCCTCTTGAACCTCGGCACTCACGTATTCGGTCTTGAAACCGAACTCCTCAGCTACCATGTTGATGGTCTCTGCATCCAGGCGCTGGTTGATAGATACCATGATACCTACACCCATCAGGGTAGAGATAACCTGAGTAACACTGATATCCATCATCGTAGCCAACTCGCTAACGGTAACGAACTCAGTAAGTTTCAGGGTCTTGCTTTCCTTCTGCTCCTGACGAGCCTGATCCTGCAGCTTCTCCTGAACAGCCTCACGCTTCTCCTTACGGTACTTAGCACCCTTCTTGTTCTGACTCTTGCTGGTCAAACGTGCAAGAGTCTCCTTAACCTGGCGTGCTACAGCCTCGTCATCAACCTCGATCTGGCGCTGGTTGCCGCGGTTGTTGTTATTGCCGCGATTATTATTGTTATTATTTCTGTTGCGGTTTTTGTTCTTCTTGTTATTACCGCCGTTGTTGCCATTACCTCCGCCATTATTCTTAGCTTCGGCATTGATGTCAACACGTTCTTTGTTGATACGAACACGCTTTTTGCGCTCATTGTGCTGTTGAGCCATTTTCTCCTCACGTTCCTTGCGGCGCTCCTCCTTGGTTTTCTTCTTAGGACGAGTGCTCTGGTTGAGAGAAGACAAATCTATCTTGCCCAACACCTTAGGCTCATTAGCAGTAAACTTCTTCTCACTCTTGAGAGTAAACACGCTGTTGTCTGCTGCGCCAGCAGAATGCTGTGCAGTTTCATTCTTAGCATGATGATGCTCTTTCTTTCCCTGAGGAGCATTCTGCTTATTCATCTGAGCGTTTGACTGCTGTGATTTCTGATGATTTTCCTGTTTCATTTGCTGTTTATGCTGAGAAGCCTGTTGTGGCTTCTGTTCCTTCTTTTGCTCAGCCTTAGGAGCGTCTTTCTTCTGCTCAGGACTGACGGCAGCAGTCTCAGGCTTTTCCGCAACAGACTCTGCAGCAGGCTTCTTACCGATATTGTCCAAGTCAATCTTTCCCAGCGGCTTATACTGCTGCTGTCCATTAGACTCCAACAAGCTTTCAGCGCGATTGTCCTTCTGCTCTGGCGCACGCTTCTTATCTTTTGCTTTTTTGGTAAAGAGTTTCTCAGCCTGATCACGAACCTCTCTGTCCTGACTGAAGGCATCATTCAATGCCTTGTATTGCTGGTCGGTGAGTTTGAAGCTCGGTTCTGCCTTGACATCTCCCAGGTCTTTTCTTTTCTCTAGGAATTCAACTGCCGTCTGAAGTCCTATATTTAATTCACGTAGTGCTTTATTTAATCTGATGCTCATAAATTATTTATTCTCCTATTTTTAAAGTTAGATTCCCTGCAAGCACTCGCTGGCAAGGGAATTATTGTTCGAATTCGGCGCGCAACACGCTGAGTACATGATCAACGGTCTCCTCTTCGAGGTCGGCCTTCTCAATCAGCAAGTTGCGAGGTGCATTGAGTACCTGCTTGGCAGTATCAAGACCGATGCCCTTGATAGCATCGATAACCCACTGGTCAATCTCATCAGAGAACTCATCCAAATAGATATCCTCATCGGCCTCATTCTCGTCTACCTCACGGAATACGTCGATGGTATATTCTGTAAGCATAGAAGCCAGTTTGATGTTCATACCGCCACGGCCGATAGCCAAACTAACTTCCTCAGGCTGCAAGTAAACCTCTGCTTTCTTGTTCTCATCATCAACATTGATTGAAGAAACCTTGGCTGGAGCCAACGCACGCTGAATGAAGAGTTTGGTATTGCTTGAGTAGTTGATGACATCGAGATTCTCGTTGCAAAGTTCGCGAACGATACCGTGAACGCGGCTACCCTTAACACCTACACATGCGCCAACCGGGTCGATACGCTCATCGAATGTTTCAACAGCAATCTTAGCGCGCTCTCCCGGAAGACGGGCGATACGGCGGATTGCAATCAGACCGTCTGCAATCTCAGGAACCTCAGCCTCCAACAGGCGCTGCAGGAAGATTGGAGCAGTACGGCTCAAGATAATCTTTGGATTATTGTTCTCGTTGTCTACACGAAGGATGACCGCACGAACAGTCTCACCCTTGCGGTAAGTATCACCAGGAATCTGCTCAGTCTTAGGCAACATGAGCTCGTTGTTCTCATCATCTACAATCAGAACCTCGCGCTTCCAAACCTGATAAACCTCACCAGAGATAACCTGACCTACGCGATCCTTGTATTTGTTGTAGAGTGAATCATGCTCCAACTCAAGAATCTTGGAAGCCAAAGTCTGACGAAGAGTCAAGATGGCACGACGACCAAACTTATTGAAGTCAACCGTCTCACTTACATCCTCACCAACCTCGTAATCCGGCTCAATCTTACGAGCCTCAGAAAGTGTAATTTCCTTATTTTCATCTTCAACTTCGCCATCAGCAACAACTATACGGTTGCGATAAATTTCGAAGTCACCCTTGTCAGGGTTCACGATGACATCAAAGTTTTCGTCACTACCAAAAATCTTGGCAAGTACATTACGGAAGCTCTCCTCCAATACACTTACCAATGTAGTACGGTCGATATTCTTTGTTTCTTTAAACTCGCGGAATGTATCAATCATACTCGCTGTCAATTCTTGCTCTTTTTTAGCCATAACTTAATTGAAACTAATTATGTATTTTGTATATTTTACTTTATCCATCTGGTAAACGTGATCAACCTCCTGCTTAACCGGACGTTTTTTACCTTCAACCTTTACCTTTTCTTCAACGCCAACTGTGAAGTCATTTCCTTCAACAGCTTTCAAGATACCCTTCACCTTCTTGCCGTCGGCATCAAGCACCTCTACCTCCTTGCCAATGAAATTGATATACTGCTGCGGAACTTTGAACGGTTGACCCAAGCCTGCAGAGCCAACTTCGAGCTCATAGTCTTCCTCGTCACGGTTCAAATGATCCTCAATATACTTACTCAAGGCAACACAATCCTCAATCCATACTCCATCGGCATGGTCAATCTCAACAACGATTCTATCGTCGGGACTGATTTCAATGCTTACCAAGAAATATTCCTTATCTTGGAGCCATTCTTCAACTAATTTTTTTACGACGTTTTTATCAATCATATATACCTTATTAAAATAAAATGAGGAACTCTTGTGAGCCCCTCATTCCACTGAACGTTGCAAAATTACAAATATTTTTGTGATTAGCCAAAAAAAATGCAACTTTTTATTCGCAACGTGCACATTTTTAATCGATTGTGCACGTTTTTGTACTTATTTCTTCACAGGATGCAGTATTTTTTCGTATTCTGATGGAGAATTCAGCAATTTTACTGCTTCCTTAATCTGCTTGTCATAGCGCATGGAATTCTGGATGGCACCGCGCTGGAAATAATAGGCAGAAACGATGTCATTTTCCAACAGATGCTTGATGTAATCCTTGTTATAATCCAGATCCTTTGCCACATTATGGCTCAGCTTTTTCTTCAAAGCCTCAAACTCTGCCTTGGCATCATCGTAGTAGCCTTCAAACTTAGCGAGTTTTTCCAAGTCCTTGAGATACTTTTCTGTTTCACGGTCGTACTGGAAGTTAGCCTTCAACACGCGTGTCTTGAATTCATCATAGTCGGCATCGGTCAGCGAGAATTCCTTCGCAGGAGCAATAGCAGGATGCTTGGCGATATAATCAACCTCATAATTTAGCATCACCTCATTACTGTCGCGGGCACCAGCCAGATAGAAGGCGATGTTTGGCAAAGAATCAGGCTTTACTTCTACATCCGGCTTCACGCCACCTCCATCTCTCACTTCTCTGCCACCTGCGGTATAGAACACCTTGGTAAGAGAGTCGGGAACATGCTCCACATAACCACCCTTATCGTGCTTATAGTTGAGTGCCTGAACGCATCGACCGCTAGGAATGAAATATTTAGCAGTAGTAAGTTTCACCTGTCCGTTATAAGGCAAATCCATGGTAGTCTGCACCAATCCCTTTCCATACGTGCGCGTACCTAATATTACAGCACGGTCATAATCCTGCAGACTGCCGCTCATGATTTCACTGGCACTGGCAGAATTCTCGTTCACCAATACCACCATCGGCATAACGGAATCTATCGGTTCAACCGTGGTCTTATAAACATGATTAGAACGCTGCAACTTTCCTCTCATCTCCAAGACTGTCTTACCTTTAGGCAAGAACATATTGATGATGCTGACCGCTTCGGTAACAGAACCACCACCATTATTACGCAGATCGAAGACAAGACTCTTGGCTCCTTGCTTTCTCAAATCGATGAAAGCACGACGCACTTCCTTGGCAGACTGCTCGGTAAAGGAATTGAAGTTGATGTAACCGATGCTACCCTCCAACATGCCATAATAAGGCAAGAACGGCAACTGGATGGTACGGCGTGTTACCTTCACCTTCATCGTCTTGCCTGTACTTGGACGCTTAACTTTCAGCATGAAAGAAGAACCCGGGTCACCACGAAGATGATCGCTGACGTAGCTCACCTCCTTATTGGTCATATCCTCATCATCAATACTCAGGATGATGTCACCCTTCTTCAGTCCCACTTCTGCAGCAGGCATATTCTCGTAAGGCTCGCTGATACAGACGCGCTGCAACTGGAAATTGTAGCGTATCACCGCACCTACACCCGCATACTTGCCGGTGAGCAGGTTCTTGAGTTCCTTCATCTTCTGCTCAGGATAATAGGTAGTATAAGGGTCGAGACTACGCAACATGGCATTGATACCATTTCCGACCACAACTTCAGCATCGAGCGTATCAACATACATCAAATCGAGATTTTTGTAGATGGCATTGAATATTTCCATATTCTTTGCGGCTTTGAAGTCATGATCTTTGTCAACCTGGGCAAAAGTAGGAACTGCCAGGAGCACCATAAGCAAGGAGAACAGTATTCTTTTCATTGTTACCTTATTTAATTGTATATGATTCAACTTATTGGTTATTTCCTCCCCCTCTTCACAGCATTCGCCCTCGGGAGAAGATTTCGACCACAAAAGTACTCATTTCTTTGCGAAAAACACCATAAAATAGGCAAAAAGTGGCACAAAGATAAGAAAAAATACACTTTTTTAGGGAAAAAGCGAAAAAAGTCAGAAAAAAATTTGGCAGAATGAAGAAAAGTTAGTACTTTTGCACACGCAAATAAGGAACGTCATGTTCTTTACAGAAAAAACGCTTCAATAGCTCAGTTGGTTAGAGCACCTGACTGTTAATCAGGGGGTCGTTGGTTCAAGCCCATCTTGAAGCGCAAGAGAGTTTCAGGTTAGCCTCGTAACTCATCTTCTTTCATAGCAAATTGCTTCAATAGCTCAGTTGGTTAGAGCACCTGACTGTTAATCAGGGGGTCGTTGGT